>Ga0256843_1000251_pt1 | contig 45997 bp, 37 predicted proteins | sample AlvinellametaG_FD_191572 | JGI IMG/M metagenome (GOLD analysis project Ga0256843, IMG submission 191572) | Pompeii worm associated microbial communities from hydrothermal vent at the East Pacific Rise, Pacific Ocean - Alvinella | ecosystem: Host-associated > Annelida > Integument > Unclassified ...
ATTTTAAATCTTGTTTTAATCAATTATTTATTTCATATGTTAATTCTGAAATATTATTTCATTTAGCATATTTATTAAATAGTCTATTTAATATAGTAATAATAAATCATGCTCTTAATCAATTTCAAGTTGCATCTCATATAAAGAAATTGTATTTATCTGTAAATTCTTTAAAACCAAATGTATCTCATGATATTTTATCAGCTGAAAGAATTTTTCAGAATAATTGATATCATTGCAGTTCATCAGATATTTCTTTAGTAAGAGTTTTATGTATATGAGCTAGCTTTTTTGTAGCTATTTCATTTTTTATTTTTGAATCTTCTTCTATTAATAGATTTATTTCATCTAATAATTTTTTTCTTTCAATTCTTTCTTTAATATTTTTAGCAAATTGTAATTTTGCTTTTAATCTTTCAAAAAATCATAGTTCTTTTTTTTCTTCTTTTTTCTTTTTTTCTTTTTCTTCTTCTTCTACATTAATAGTTTTTCAAATCAATGCCATTGCTTCAGCTTCGGCATCTTTTTTTATTTTTTCTTCTTTTTCTTTATCTACTTTTTCTTTTACTTTTAATACTTTTTTCTTTTCAGTATTATAAAATTTTACTACTGAAGCATTATCAGCATTTTCTTCTAAGAATTTTTTAAGTATAGATAGGGCAGCATCGACTTCTTTTTTTCATACTAAGTTTTCTACCTCTTCTTTTATTTTTTTAAATCTTACTTTAAATCTTTCATTATCTATATTCTTATTATAGATTCTTTCAGCTTCTTTTAATTTATCTCTTAGATTATTAATTTGTGCTTCTTTCTTTTTATATAGACCTTTTAGTTTTTCAATCTCTTTTTTATTTATACCTTCAGCATCTGTTTTTTTAGATAATTTATCGACAATATAATCTAAAGATTCTTTTTCTTTAGTTTCTACTTCGTCTAATGCTTTTCTTGCTTTTTCCCATTCAGAAAGCGACATAAAAATTTCAATAGCTTCAATTGCGCTATCAAATGCTTCTATGCTGTTAGCATCTACTTTTTTCTTTTTTAAAAAACCAAACATATTTTTAGATTAATTGTTATTTTTATATTGTTTTTAATGCTTCTTCTACTGTAGTAGTTCATACTACTGCTTTTAATAAAGCATCTTGAGTCATAGTTATCATACCATGTTCTATTGCTAATTTTTTCATGTTATTCGCACTATCTCTATTTAGTATCATTGGTTCAAGCCAATCTCATACTTGTAGTACTTCATGAAATCATAGTCTTCATTTGTATCATGTATTTCAACATTTTTCACATCATTCTCATTTGTAAAATGTTATACCATCAATTTTATCTTCTCAGACTATTGGTCATAATATTTCTTTTACTTTTTTTAGTTCATAATCCTTTATGTTATGTTCTTTTTTACAGTTTGAACATATTCTTTTTCATAATCTTTGAGATATTACCATTTTCATTGCTGATGCAAGTAGAAATGGTTCTACACCCATATTAATAAGTCTTTGTACAGTACCTGCTGCTGAATTGGTATGGATTGTTGATAAAACCAAATGTCATGTAAGTGCGGCTTCTACTGCTAGTACAGCTGTTTCTTTATCCCTTATTTCTCATACCATTATAATATCTGGATCTTGTCTTACCAAACTTCTTAATCAGCTTGAAAATGTATATCATATTTCAGGTTTTACTTGAGATTGATTTACATATTCAATATCATACTCGATTGGATCTTCTAGAGTTGAAATATTATATTTTAAAGGGTTAAAGTTTTTTAGTACACCAAATAGTGTAGTAGATTTTCATGAACCTGTTGGTCATGCAACAAGGATTATTCAATATGTACTTTTAAGTGTTTCTCTTACTTTTTCAAGATTTACTTCAATAAGTCATAATGCTTCAATACTAGTAAGATTGTCATCTTGTTTCAGTATTCTCATTACTACTTTTTCTCAGTAACTTGTAGGAAGAGTAGATAGTCTGACATCAATATTTTTATTATCTTTTTCATAATGATATACTATTTTACCATCTTGAGGCTTTTTATTTTCATCGATTTTAATTTTAGCTAAAACCTTAAGTCTTGTAATAATTCAACTAATATTTTCTCTATCTACTTTGTCGTGTAATAAAAAATCACCATCTTTACGAAATCTTATTAACAAAAAGTGTTCACTTGGTTCAATATGTATGTCTGATACTCCTAAATCTATGGCATCCTTAAAAATACTGTCTATGTAGCTAACTACATCTCAGATATCTCTTTTTAATTTCATTTCATCTATATTGTTTGTTTTTTTCATTTCTATTACATATTTTATATTAATATAATTTTACTATATTAAAGTTTTAATGTTAAATATTATCTCTTGACACTATTGCTTTTATGTATTTAAATATATAAAATAAAAAATATCTGATTTTATTTCAGATATTTTTTATTGTTGATATTTATTTTTTAGAGCTTCTCTAATAATTTCTTGTTTATATTCTTCTAGGGCAGAACCAGTAAGAGTATTTAATTTTTCGCTTTGTTCTTTAGTTAGATTATTATATATATTTGTATTCTCTTTAATCTTTTTTTGATTATTTCAGAAGTATTTATTTTTTACTTGTAAAATATTTGTTTTATATGCTTTAAAAGAGTGGTGTTCAGGATCAACTGTAAATAATGTAGATATTGTTGCAATAGTTAATAGTATTAATCATATCACTAAAGAAACTCTTGTTTTAGGCATTCTCAATCTTTCTTTTATTCTTTGTCTTTTTTCTCTTAGTTTTTTAAAAAATTGATTTTCTTCTTTTTTAAAGTCAGATTTATAATTTGAAAAAAGTTCAGAAGTTTCAATTTTTTCTTCTTCTTCAGCTTCTTTTTTTTCTTCTTCAGCTTTTAACTCAGCTTTTTTTTCTTTTTGTTCTTCTTCTTTCTTTTTATTATTTTTAGATATTAATGTATCAGTATTTATCAATGGTTTATTTCACGTATTTTCATTTTTTTCTTTATTTAATTCAGCTTCTTCTTTTATTTCTTTTTCATTTTTTTCTTCTTCCTGTTTTTTTATTTTTTCAGCTTCTCTTTCTTTTAATTTTTCTTCAATTACTTCTAGAATTTTTTGATATTTTTCATCATCTATTTTTTCTAATTCTTCTCTAGTTATATTTACTTTTGATAAAATATAGTCATCTTGTTCTCTTGATTTAGAATTTTCTTTATTAGATAGTGATGATAGATTTATTTCTTTAGAATCCATTATGAATATTATTTTATTAATTTAAACTTATATACTTAATTATACTTTATTTTAAAAAATAAATCAAATATTTGATTTTTATAGTTTAATTAGTAATCTAAAGCCATAATTTACTATAAAAAAGATATAAAATATGATAAATATAAAATGAATTTCGTGATTTGAAGATAAATTACCAGAATCACAACTTATAGAAGAAAAATTCAAAGAAATAATAAGAAAAAATTATTCTTTATCATGATTTACTCCACTTGATACACCAAATGTAGAAAGGGTAGAAGTCCTTACTTCAAAATGAGCAGATGATAATGAAATATATGGTATTAAAAGATTAAAAGCAGAATGAAAGGAAGCTAGTGATTTTGAAATGTGACTTCGTTTCGATTTAACAGTTCCTCTTGCTAGATATGTATGAAAATATGAGTGAGAAATAAGTTTTCCTTTCAAGAGACAACAAATAGCTAGGGTATATAGATGAGAAAGACCTCAAAAGGGGAGATATAGAGAATTTTATCAAGCAGATATAGATATTATTTGAAATGGTAAACTACCTCTTTTTGCAGATGTAGAAATATTATCTACTATTAATAATTCATTAAAAGAGTTAGATTTTTGAGAATTTGTTATAAATATAAATAATAAAAAATTATTAGCTGGTTTTTTAGAAAGTTTAGAAATAGAAAATATAGTAGAAACAATATGAGTAATAGATAAAAAAGATAAGGTGAATAGAGAAAAGCTTGTTTCTATGCTTGAATCTATAAATCTTTGATGAGTACAAATTGATTCAATATTTGAATTAATAGATTTTGCTGAAAAGAAAGCTAAAAGTATTGATGAAGTTTTTAACTTTTTTAGCTGAATTGTTAACAATATGTTAAAAGAAGGATTAGATGAATTAAAATATGTTTATGAAAATTTATTAAGTCTTTGAGTTGAAAAGAAAAATTTAATAATTAATCCTACTATTTCTAGAGGGTTGAATTATTATACATGACTTGTATTTGAAACATTTATTAGTGGTGCTGAAAATATGTGAAGTATAAGCTCATGATGAAGATATGATGATTTGTGTAGTCATTTTTCTAAAAATAATTTTCCATGAGTTTGAGGTAGTATAGGTTTATCAAGATTGTTAGCAGTATTAAATGAATTAAATAAATTAGAGTTAAATAAAAAAACCATTTCTGATGTATTATTATTAAATCTATGAGATGATATATTAAAAGAAAATTTAGGTCTAATTAAAAAATTAAGAGATAATTGAATAAATTCTGAAATATACTTAGATAGTTCAGTTAAATTTGCAAAACAAATAAAATATGCAGATAATAAAAAAATACCATTTGTTATAATTTATTGAGAAGATGAAATTAAAAAGGATGTAGTACAAATAAAAGATTTATCTAAATGAGAACAAAAAGAAGTAAAAATAGAAGATATAATAAAATATATAAAATAAAAAAATGACTAATTTATTAGTCATTTTTTTATTTTATAATGTACATCCAGTATTAACTAAAGTCCCTGTTTCAGTAATTATTTGATATTCAACAGCAGTACTAGTAAATGGAATTAAAGCTTTTCATCATTCTTGTATTTCTATACAGTTTCTAAAATCTGTATTTTGCCAATAAGATTGATTTGCTTCTACCATATTTAATAAATCAGTAAAACCTGTTCAGCTAGAATATGGAGGGTAAGGTTCTTCAAATGTATATGGAAGATTTTCAGCTTGTTCATTGTATATGAATAGTTTTCTATTTGTAGATCACGCTCATCAGTCATTTTTTATTTCTATATTATCTCAAGGATTAGCTTCAATAGCTAAGTTTAGTACAGGTAATATATTTTTACTTACACTTTTATAATTTCAAATCATAAGAGCTATAGGATTATCTGAATTTTCAAGAGTTCATGCTAATTCAAATTCTTGTTTTGTAGCTGTTATTGAATAAAAATATGGTTGTTCTGTTTCTGGATCTTTAGGTAATTTATCCAAACTATTTAAACGAACATTTGTATTTAATTTTCATTGATATGATACTGTATTTCAATCATATTGTACATTAAATACATCACCAGGATATGCATAATATCATCTTTTTTGTTTATATATTTTTAATGCTGATGATACTTGAGCAAAGTCTGATTTTCTTTGACTATCTCTAGTATCTGCTATAGATCATATATATGAGCTAAATCAAATTGCTCAAAGTATAGCTAATATTGTAACTACAACTATTAGTTCTACAAATGTAAATGCTTTTTTATTTATCATTTTATTTTTTTAAATATTAATTTACTTTTTTAACACTATTTTCTATTCTATGATATTTTATATTTGAAGTAGCTCATAACCATTTTTCTTTAAAATAGTTTTGGATTCATCTTATTTCATTATTTGTTAATGCATGATTCCATGATACATATTCTCATATATATCAATCAAAGAATAAACATTGATCATCACATCATCATTGTCAATCTCAGGCTTTTACTGTAGTCTCATCCCAAGGCCTAACGCTCCGTTCATTTACTCATCATAATCATGCTTTCCAATGTTCTGGTTGTGGATCAACATGATTAGTAGTTGAAACAAGTTCACCATTTAAGAAAATTTGTAATTTATTATTTACGTCATCTTCTACTCATGGTGATATTTCATGAGTACTATCTTGTACAATAGTAATAAAATAGTATGTGTCTGGTGTCACATTTGTAAATTTTACAGATTTAAATTTATGTCAATCATCCCGTTCTTGAGATGAGTCATCAAAACATAGATATGGTCATACATATGCCTTATTTAATATTCACGCCCGTAATTCTCAATTATGAATAGAAAAACTATATCATGTTGCTTGTCATCATTGTTCATATATAAATTGATCTCTAGTTATATCAAATCATGTTTTAAAAACTATTGCAAAAGATTTTTCCATAAATGTAAATTGATTTGAACATATATCATCATTATTTAATAATGCATTATTTGTGTTATTATTAGGTAATAATATATTTCAATTTGTATTACTTGTTCATAAAAATTGTACTCATGGTTTTCATGCTATTGAATCTACTTTAAAAGTAGGGTTTTCTCATGAAGAATTTTGAGTGGCATCAAGGTTGTTTCAAGAAACATCTTTCCATGTAGATATTTTATCTCAATCTGATAGAGTTGAATTAAAACTTCCATCAATATTATTAGCATCATAATGAAAAACTATATTATCAATTTCTGGTGGGTAAATAACATGTTTTAAAATATCTATTTTTTTAGTTAATTCTACTTTATATGTTTTTCAAATATTTTGAGTAGGATCTACTTTATTTCAAAGTTTGTCTATATATTTATATTCTTCATTAGTAGTTCAGGTAAGATATTTATATTCTTTATTTACTTTATCTTTATATAGAAAAAATATATTATTATTATCTATAATATCATTACTTAATTTTTTAGTAATATTTTCTATATTTGCTTCAACTATATATTTATTTATTGAATCTTTATATATACTTAATGTATTTTGACTAAATCATAAAACATTTATTATACCTAGAAGGGCTATTGCTAGAATAAATATTCATATTATTATTCATACTAGTGAGTCAGCATTTTTAAAACTTTTCATTTTACAATTTTTTATTACTTAGTATTATATTTATAATTATATAATATTTTAAAAAAAAATGAAATCTTTTCAAAATAAAAATGCAATGACTCTTGTAGAGCTTATAATTTGAATAATGATAACTTCATCAGTAATGATTATTGTTATGACATTTATGACAACAAGTCTTAATGAGCTTAGAGTTACAAATGAAACGACAAAGACGATAGATTCTATTTTTACTATAAAAGATATTATAGCAAGGTTTGATAAGTGATGACTGAATTATTATTCTATTTATTGAACATGATGAGAAAATAATCAATTTACTCTTGAAAATTGAGATGCAACAAAATGAGTTTTGTTTTGAGTTGTTAATAATGAAACAAAAAGAATACAAAAAGAAAAAATATATGGAGATAATTTTATATGATATAGGTTACTTAGCGAAAAGGAATTAGGTGATATATTAGTAGATAGTTGAGTAATATATACTTATGATTTTCACAGAGATAAGATATTTAATTGAGTAAGAATAAAAGATTTTCAGGCAGAATTATATAATAGTGGGGCTTTTTTAGATATATATATGTCTACTATTTTGGTAACAGATGAGAATAATTTTTGAAAAAATATATCAGAATTACATTTTGATAAAAATGATATAGCAGAATTTGATTTCACTTTTTAAAATATAATAAATAAAAATGTTAAAAAATAAAAAAGCATCAATATTTATATTTATATTAATACTTATAAATATAATACTTATACTTTGATATGTAGTTTTTAATAATGTAACAGTTATTAATAATAATATAGATATTTGAAAAAATGCAGAAGAAGTATTTAAAAATGTTCAACAAAAATGAGATATAAATATTCAGACAGATTTGAAATATAATTGAAATTGAAATGGATTTGAAGATTTTATATCATGTCCTACAAATGTTACTATGAGTTGAACAACTAATAAATCAACATGACTAGTAACAGAGATGAATTATAGTTTTTGAAGTTATTATTGTTTAGGTGATTATAATTGAAAAGAATTTAGAATATTTTTTGATAAAGTGACTCATGATTTTAATAGAGCATATTATGATTGAGATGTAGTAAATTTAATTACATGATGAGGTTGATGATGAATAACTAAATGATCAAATTTAATATCACCTTCTACTTTAGTAACAGCTAGTCCAAGAAAAAGCTCATATTATGATAAAAAATATGCACATGACAATGTAATAAATAGTAGATATTATAAAAGTACTAAAGATAAATATATGTATTATAAATTAGATTTATGATCAGAAAAATTACTTTATTCTATGGAATTATATAAAAAATCACATACATGGAATGCTTATTGGAATACTGCTAAGGTTTATTATTATGATAATGCTGGTTCTTTAATAACAACAAGTACTTTAACATGAATGAAATCTAAAACATATGATTTAACTGATTTTAGAGCATTATGAATAAATACTTGAGTTAGATATATAAAAATAAAAGAAAATTCTAGTAAAAATAGATATTTAGATCTTAAAGAAGTAGAAATTTATGAGGCAATAAATTCATGATGAGGATGATGAAATCTTTGGCAATGAGATAGAGAATTTAATGATAGTGATAGTACCTTAATAAGTTTTGATGAAACATGAACTATCTGATGAGACTGATATGATGATAATTTTAATAGTGATGATTATAAAGTGACTTCAACATGAAGTATTTATTATCCAGGATGATTTCAAGATGATGATGTAATACCTAGGCTTACTATATTTGGTGATGTTAGAGATAGTAATACTTATCAAAATATTTTTTGGTCAAACTATGAAACAAATGTATTTATAGAAAAAAATACAAATAATAATGATGGATTAAATTTAAAAATGTGAGATATTGAAGATGCAAATTTATATGTAGATTTTTTCTCTGATGCTGAAGATATAAGATTTGATTTAAAATTATATGAATTTGATAGAACTGCATATGAAAATGAAAACACTCTTTTACTAAAAAAATCATATAAAATAGATGATTTAACTATGAACTCATGATTTATACAAATGTATAATTGAGAACTTTGATTATCTACAACTAGAACTTCAAACACTATGAGTTTTGATTTTAAAAATAAGGATTATGCTTTATTTGTAATTAATAAACTTGATTCAAATCTTTCATATAGAATTACATGAGAAACATCTACATGAACATGATTATATATTAATCCTATAGATGATTCTAATACTTGAACTATTGAATCATTATCAAATCATATGATTATTTGAGATGAAAAAAACTTTATTTGAGAGCAATTTATTGTAGTTTGAAATAAATAATCTTTACAAATATATAAAAAAAGTTAAAATATCTTTGTTAAAAGTATCCTAAGATTTAGGATACTTTTTTTAATTAATTAATTACTTTTTATGGACCCCTTATTGATATTACTTTTTATTGTTTTATTTTTACTTTCTGCCTTTTTTTCAGGTACAGAATTGGCTCTTATGAGTTTAGCAGAACACAAACTTGATTCACTTTTAAAACAAAATAAATTTGGTTCAAAATCTCTTAAAAAGATTAAAGAAAATAATGATAGATTACTTATAACTATCCTTATTTGAAATAATCTTGTAAATGTTTATACAGCAGCTTTAGCTACAACTATAGCTATTTCTTTAGCTCAAGCATCTTCGTTACCTCAATCAACAGCTATTTGAATAGCAACAGGTGTGGTTACATTTTTACTTTTATTATTTTGAGAGATAATCCCTAAAAGTGTAGCTACTAAAAATGCTGCTACTATTTCTTTAGCAGTTGCTCCTATTTATAAAGTATTAATGATAATTCTTTATCCTGTTATATCTTTTATGGAAATAATTATTAAATTATTTTCTTGAAAGAAAAAAGTAGAACAAATGTCAGAAGAAGAAATAGAAAGTTTTATAGATATGTGAAAAAAATCATGAAGTATTGATGATAAAGAACATGAAAAAATAAAATCTATTTTAGAGTTTGATGAAACAACAGTTGAGGAAATAATGACACCAAGAGTAAAAATTGATGCTATTTCATCAGAGTGTACTATAAAAGAAGCTCTTGATTTTTATTTAAGTCATACTCATAGTAGAATACCTGTTTTTACAGAAACAATTGATAAAATAGATCATTTTATCACTTCAAGGGATTTAGTAAAAGAAGTTGCTTTATGAAATTTAGATAAAAAATTATCTGATTTAAATTTAAAACAAGTTTTAAAAGTTCCATTAAATCAATCTATAGCTAAACTTATGGAAACTTTTCAAAAAGCTCATAAAATAATGGCTATTATTATAGATGAATACGGATGAGTTTCAGGACTTATTACTATGGAAGATATTATTGAAGAAGTATTTTGAGAAATAAGAGATGAAACAGATAAAGAAGCAGAAGAATTTGTAAAAATAGGTAAAGATTCTATTAGAGTTGAATCAGATGTTTTAATAGAGGATGTATTAGAAAAGTTTGAATTGAAATTACCAGATATTTGATTAGATGAAAAAGAATTTGATGGTGAAACATTAAGTTATGTTATTACTCATGTTTTAGGAGGTTTCCCTAAAAAAGATCAAATTGTTAGTTTTGATATAAAAAATGACGATGAAGAAATAAAAGAAACTTTGAGTTTAAAGGTTCTTTCTATAGAAAATCACACTATTTGAAAAGTAGATCTTAGAATAATAAAAAAGAATTAGTTTATTTAACTAATTCTTTTTTTATTATAATCATTCAACTTTATCTCAATTAAGATGGTAGTTTTCACATGTAGGAGAGTTACTGCCATCTGGACATACCGTTGGAGTATTACTAGAACATGATACTAACATAAATGTTAATAGCAGTAAATATATTATTTTTTTCATAATTATTATTATTAAAATATAAATTATATGAACATATAATATATTTATATTTTAATATGTAAATTTTTTATTTTTTTTCTTATGTCTCAGTTATGAAATTTTAATATATTATCATTTATTATTACTCAGAAAGGTTTTCATATATTGTTATAATGTTTTAATGTTTTAGGAAGAAATAATCTTTTACTAATTGTATTTAAAAATTCTATATAAATACATATTTTTCTTTTTTTTCATTTATATTTAATATATTTTTTATTGTTTTCTAATATTTGTTCATATTTACTAAAATCAGCCCATGAACTATTTTTTTCTAAAAATAATTCATATGTATTATCATTGTTTAATATAGGTTTAAAGTAAATTATCCAGAAATATAAATAGATATCGTTTTCTATTTTAAAATTAGAAAAATCCATTCACTTTATAGTAGAAAAAAAACTAAGACAAAATCTTCAAGCATGATTTTTAAGAGTTTTTCTTACTCATAATATTTGAAAGATAAAAGTAATAATTATTCTATTATACCACATAGTTTTATTATCTGATACTATATATAAATCAATATCAGAATCCTTTGTAGCACAGTTCATAGAAATACTATTTCATATTCAAATCATTTTTAAGCCAGGCAACCATTTAATATATTTGATATATTTCTCTGCTTTTTTATAAAATGATATTTCTATTTCTGAAGGATTTTCTTTTATATTAAAATATTTTATAAATCTATTATGTTGTTTTTTATCAAAAGATTCTTTCATTTAAGTAATTTATTCATATAATTAATTAAATAATAATATATAATCAAAAAAATCAAAATGAAATATTTTTGTACAGAGTGTAGTTATTCTTATGATAGTGATTTGTGAGATAAGGAAGAGGGAATTAATCCTTGAGATACTTTAGATAAATGTCCTGTTTGTGAAGAATATGATAGTTTTCAATGAGTTGAAGAAGAAGTGAATTATATTAATGATAATAAATTAGAAGCCTTAGAAATAGATCATTTCCCAGAAGTTGAAATAAGTCATTGAAAAATAAAAGTAACAGTTTGAAATGAAATACATCCTATGTGAGAGAATCATAGAATAGCATCAGTATCTTTATATGATGAATATTGAGATTTAATAAAAACTAATTATTTAGATTTAGATATTGAGGCAGTTACTGAGTTTGATTTTGATGATTTAGATGAGTTTGAAATAAGAGTAAAATGTAGTCAGCATTGAGTTTGGTGAAAAAAATTTAAGAATTAATTATAATTGATTCTTTTTTGCTTTTTTAATAAATATATATTATAATTATATTATAAAATAATTAATTACTTTTTGTGTATTTATAGACACTTTGTTTATGAATTATTGCATTAAGAATAACAAAAATTATGGATAAAAAAATATTAGAAATATTAGCTAGTAAAAATAATGAAAAATGACCTTGAGTTTTTGAACATATATTAATTGTTCTACACAAGGTTTTTGATGATTTTGAAAAATCAAAATTGTTTAAAAAATCAAGAGACAATCAACCAAATTTTTCTTTTGAAATAACAAAAATTGGGAATAGAATTAGATTTTTTATAATTTCTCCAAGTAAATATACAAATTATCTTACAAATCAGATATATGCTCATTATAATGATGTAGAAATTATACCTGTATGAGATTACTTAGAGAGTATACCAACTGATAAAATAAAATTATGAAAAATTTCATTAAAAAAACATGATTACTATCCAATTAAAAGTTTTACAGAACTTCAAGAGGAAGCAAGCAAAGATACCGTAGATCCTTTTTCTTCTATTACATCTGCTTTAGCTAGAACATGAAAATATACTTTGAATACATTTCAAATTAATTTTTCTCCAATTGATGATGATGATTGGAAATCAGATGATATAGAAGAGAAAACTATAAAAATTTTATTATCAAAATATCCTAAAAAAATAGAAGATTTGTTGCTTAGTCATTATTTATTTTTATGGAAAATTGTATTATTTCCATTTATTTTACTTTGAAAGATATTAGGAGCTTTTATTTCTAAATCTGATGAAGAAATAGACGAAGGGTGAGATAAAAAAGAAATTCCAGATTATTTTAAGAAAAAATTAGAGCTTTCAGGATATAAAACATCAATAAATATTATTCATGCTTGAGAGGATCCTATAGAAGCAAAATGAGCTATTAGAGAAATATTTTCTACCTTATCAGTTTATTCAAATTTTTGATTAAATTCTTTTGTATTAGATTGAATAACTGAAGATGAAGAAGAAATTAAAAGAGCTAAAAATAGAGAAACTAGAGGGAATATGATTTTAACTACAAATGAATTATCAGGTTTGGTTCATTTACCTACTAGTTATGTAAAAACTCCTCAAATAAATTGGGTTTGTGCTCGTGCTTTTGAACCACCTTCAAACTTACCAATAATTGATCCAGATTTAACTGATAACGTTACTCCTGAAACTGATTTAACTCCTATTTGAAAAACAAATTTTAGAGGTACAGATATGAGTTTTGGTATTTGACCAAATGATAGAAGGAGACATATGTATATTTTATGAAAGACTTGAATGTGAAAATCGGTTCTTTTAGAAAATATGATTATTGATGACATTAGAAAGGGAAGATGAGTAGCTGTTATTGATCCACATGGAGATTTAGCTGAGTCAGTTATTTGATTTATACCAAAATCAAGAACAAATCAAACAATTATTTTTGATCCATCTGATACTGATTGGCCAATAGCATTTAATATGCTTGAGGATGTAAAACCTGAATATAGACCACTTGTTGCATCTGGTTTAGTTTGAATATTTAAAAAAATATTTGGTGATTCTTGGGGGCCTAGATTAGAGCATATTTTAAGAAATACAATTTTAGCACTTATCGAATATCCAAATACCACACTTTTATCTATTCCTTTGATGTTAACTAGTGATGTTTATAGAAATAAAGTAGTAAATAAAATAAGTGATTTAGTTGTAAAAAAGTTTTGGACACATGAGTTTGCTAAGATGGCTCCAAATCAAAAAGTTGAGGCTGCTTGACCAATACTTAATAAAGTAGGACAATTTTTATCTAGTTCTATTCTTAGAAATGTTTTATGACAACCAAAAAATAGTTTTTCTGTTAGATGGGCTATGGATAATAAGAAAATAGTTATTGTTAATTTGTCTAAGGGTAAGATTTGAGAAGATGCTTCTAGTTTACTTTGAGCAATGATGGTAACAAAATTTCAAATGGATGCCATGAGTAGAGCTGATATATTAGAAGAAGAGAGACAAGATTTTTATCTTTATGTAGATGAGTTTCAAAACTTTGCTACTGATTCATTTGCTACTATTTTATCAGAAGCTAGAAAATATAAACTTAATCTTGTAATGGCAAATCAATATATAGATCAAATGCAAGAATCTGTAAGGTGAGCTGTATTTGGTAATGTGTGATCTACTATTGCGTTTCAAGTATGATACCATGATGCTACTATTTTGAAAGAGGTATTATGATGAAATGTTTCAGAAGATGATTTAATGAATCTTAAAAAATATACTATTTATATTAAACAACTTATAGATGGTATGCCTTCTCCAACTTTTTCTGCTGCTACTTTTCCACCAAATAAGAAAAATGAAGAAGTATTTCAAAGTAGATATCAAAAAATACTTTCTGTTTCTCGTGAAAAATATGCTAAATCTAGAAAATCTGTTGAATCAAAAATTAATAAAACATTAGAAGATATAGAAAAACAAGAAATACTTTTTGAAAAAAGAAAAGCAGAATTTGAGCAAAAGAAAAAAGATGAAAAAGCAAAAAAGCATCAAGAGATGTTGGCTAAACAAGCTGAAATAAAAAATAATCAGTAATCTTAGTGATTAGTCAAGAAAAAACTAAAATAACCTTTTAGTTTTTTTTGTTTATAATTATAATATTTTATATTATAATTTAATTTCATATTAATATGTTAAATAATAAAAAGGCTTTTACTATAGTAGAGTTGATAGTGGTAATTAGTATTTTAGCTATTTTATGAACTATTTGATTTGTTTCTTTTAGTTCTTATTTAATTTCAGTTAGAGATAATAATAGAGTTTCTCAATTAAAATGAATATATGAATGATTAGAAACTATTAAAATTAAGAAAAGATTACCCTTACCTGATGATTATGTTGAAGTAAGAGTAAATTGAAAAGTTATTTGATATCAATGATATGCTTGAGAAGATATATTAGAGACAATTACTTATTCAAAAGAATGATTAGACCCAAAGACTAAAAAATATTTTTCATATTATTTAACTAAAAATAGAAAATATTTTCAATTAATGGCTCCTATGGAAATAGAACCTTCTTTGGTAACTTATTTATGAATTAATAATACTTTTGCATACGATTATTCTGATATGTATAATGGTGTAGTATGAGATAAATTATGAATTTTAACTGATGAATTCAATACTCCTATACAAGAAGTTACTGACATTAGAAATGCTTGATATATTGATTTAGCTACTACAGATGCAAATAGAGTTTTTGTTTCAACATTAGAAAATTGAAGAAAATATACTTTTAGTGGTTCTTTGCTTGCAAATAAATTAGAAACGTTATCTGATCCAGGTAAGTATTGACCACCAAAATATTGTCCAGATTGATTTGTATGATCATGGGGAGATGCTTGATTTAATCAAAAATGATTTTGTGTTGCTAAATATGAAATGTGATATGTTGATGAAACATGAACTAATGCATGAGATCCAACTTATGACTTTTATACATTAGAATATGATGTTTCAAAAAAAATAACTTCTACTAAATGAAGATATCCTATTGGACATATTTCTTTTTCGGAATCTATATCTGCATGTAAATCTTTATGAGATTGATTTCATCTTATGACAAATAGAGAATGGATGTCATTAGCAAGAGATATAGAGTTTTTACAAGAAAATTGGTCTACTTGAGAAGTATGAAAGTGATATATTTATAATTGACTAAGTGGAGATGATTCTGATCCAAGACGGTGTTTTGAAACATGACCTGATATGTATTATCAATATAGATCATGAGAAGGAATTTCAACATGTAATGTAAAAAGACAATTTAAATTATTTTGAGGAGAAACAATATGGGATCTTGCTTGATGAATATGGGAATATGTAGATAAATGAGTAGTTGAAAATACTAGTTTTTGATCTTGAGATGCATATTGGAATGATTGACAATTTACACAGGCTGATATTGAAAAATATTGACCTTTAATTAATAGAGATCCAAATACTTGAGTATGATGAGTATTTAATTTATGATGAGATACATCTAATGCAATTCAACGTGGAGGTTCTGCATGGGATTGAGACATGTGAGGAGTTTATTCTTTAGATCCATGAACAGATTGAACTAATAAATTATGGAATTTATGATTTAGATGTGCTAAAACAAAATAAAAAAGAACAATTAATTGTTCTTTTTTATTTTGTTTATTATATAATCTATTAATAAACTATATTGTAAATCATTTATATATCTATCATTATCTATTTTTAGTTCTTCTAATTTATTTATTAATTTATTATATAGTTTATTTATATATTTTTTTGAATGTTTTTTTTGTAAATTATTTAATATTTTATCTACTTTTTCTTTTGTCTTTTTATTTAATCATATTTGAAATAATTGTATATTACTTTTTTTAAAATTTTTAGTTTCATTACAAAAACTAGTTTTTGTTCAATCTAGATCATAATCATCTAATACAAAACTATATCAATCCTTTATTGCTTTTGGACAAAATATATCTTTTTCTATTTCATATTCTATTCAAAAAACAGGTTTACTATTATTGATAAATGGTTTTAAATAATCACATTCATTATATGTATAACATTCTTCATTTATTTCAAAATCAAATATATTTACTAATTCATTTATTTGAAGTAGATTATTTTTTAATCAAACTGATAATCATCTTTTATGAGCTTGTTTAGCAAGAAAAGTATTGTATTTAATATAGTCATCATAACTTATATTAAATCATTTTTCATTATAACTGTTAGGAGAGTAACTTATATTATCAAAATCAACTCAATCACATTTTTTAAATACTGCTAAGTTGAGTCTACTAATCATTATTTCATCAAAATCTTCATATTTAGATATATCTAGCCATTTTTCTCACTCCCAATTTTCTAATTTTTTTCAAATTATTTCTTTATTAAATTTATTTTTATCTTCTCTCCAATCTTCATAAGTTCATGCTGAGAAATAACATATAACTCTTTTTCATTCTTTATGTATTTCATTTATAGTACTTATTTCAGTATCAAAAAGATCTATATCATAAATATTTGTATTTAAATTTTTATTTATTTCTCATTGCAATTGAACTAACATATTATCTCATATTTTTGGTTTATACCAATCAGCGTAAGATATGTTTATATTTATTATTATAAGTATTAAGGATATTATTATATTTTTCATTATTAATTTATTAGATGTTAATATATTTAATTATGTTAAGAAAATAATATAGTCAAGTAGAATTTAAAAGATTATTTTAATTTTTTATTTATTCTGTATAATATATTATATATTATAAATTTAAATATAATTTCATGTTAAAAGAAAAAAAAGCATTTACTATAGTTGAGTTAATAGTTGTTATTACAATATTATCTATATTATCAACTATTTGATTTATGTCATATTCTGGTTATTTGATTTGAATAAGAGATGCAAATAGAAAATCTCAAATTGAATCTATGGAAAAGTGATTAAATACTGCCGTTACTCATTGAAAATTACCATTACCAGAAGGATATGTAGAAATCAAAAGTTGAGCTGATACTATTGCTTATCAATGATTAATTTGAAAAAATGTTTTAGAAACTATTGATTATTCTTGAGAATGAGTAGATCCTTTAGATAAAACATATTTTACATATTATTTAACAAAAAATAGAAAATATTTTCAATTAATGGCATATTTAGAGGATGAAGAAAATTTAGGTTTTGCTTGAGTTTTTGATAGTACTTATGCTATAGATTATAAATATAGATATCCTACATTTACTTGAAGAAAATTATGAATGTTATTTAATGATTATAATGAAACAATAAATTCAACTGGTTGATTAGTATCATTTGATATATCAGATGTATGATCAAGTAATTATAAATCGTATTTAAATGATAAGGAATTTGTTTATTGATCATGAACTGCTTTTGCTGAATTGGTTAATGTAGATAAATTAGCTTGAAAATTTTATTCTGTAGTTAATAATCAATTTATATATAATAATCCAAATTAAAAGATTTAGTTTTATCTAAATCTTTTTTTTTAAAATTAAACTTGATTATTTATTATTTATTTTTAGACTTCTGTCGTATTTAAAAACTAGGCTTTTTTTGCTTAGTTTTTTACTCTTTATTTTTTATTATAAATTATTATGGACGAATTGGATTTTATGTCTCAAACAATGTCTGTTTTAGCGCTATTAATTATTTCTTCATTTGCTTATATTTGGAGTAAAAAAATAAATTTTCCTTATACTGTATTACTAGTAATTATTGGTTTAATACTAGTACCAATCTCACACATTCCATTATTTTCATTTATTGATGATTTTAAATTAACACCTGATATTTTATTTTTTGTATTTTTACCTGTTTTATTATTTGAAGCAGCATATAATATAAATTATAGACATATGTTAGCAAACTGGAGAACTATTTCTTCTCTTGCTATATTTGGTTTATTAATATCTACATGATTTATAGGTTGAGTTTTATATTTACTTTTTCCTTTTATTTGACTTGATATTCCATTTTTAGTTTGTTTATTGTTTTGATCACTTATTTCAGCTACAGATCCAGTAGCAGTTTTATCTATTTTTAAGTCACTTTGAGCACCAAGAAGACTTACTATATTATTTGAATGAGAAAGTCTTTTTAATGATGGTACTGCAGTAGCTTTATTTTTAGTAATACTTTGAGTTATTCTTGAATGAGGAGTGGTTACTGGAGCAACTTATATAGAATGAACATGAAAATTTTTATCAATGCTTTTTGGGTGAATATTATTTTGATGAGCTATTTGATTTTTATTTTCAAAAACAATTGGTTATATAAAAAATAATGAAGAGGCTGAAATAGTTATCACTATGCTTTTAGCTCATATTACTTTTATATCTGCTGAACTTATAAGTGAACATTTTGAATTTTTACCTATTTCATGAGTTATAGCTACAGTAATAGCTTCAATGGTTATATGAAACTATGGTAGATATAAAATTAGTCCAAGAGTAGAGGTACATATGCAAAAATTTTGGGAATTCTTTGCGTTTGTTTCAAATTCAGTTGTGTTTATTTTGATGTGATTAATTCTTTCAAGTATAGATATAGATTTTACTCAATTTTTATTACCTCTTTCTCTTACAATTTTAGTTGTAGTAATTGCTAGAATTATATCAGTATATATACCTATTACTATAATAAATAAGTTTAAGCTTGAAGAACATATCCCTAATAGTTGGTCTATATTACTTTCATGGTGAAGTCTTAGGTGAGCATTAGCACTTATGATGGTATTAATGATACCATGAGTAGGGGATATGTGATATGATAAACTAATGGAATTTCAAAAGCTTGTATGATGGACTTATGATTTTTCTATAAAAGATTTCTTACTTGTTTTAACTATATGAAGTATAATGTTTACTTTATTAATTAAAGCACCAACTACTTCTTATATAATGAAAAAACTTCATTTAGATAAACTTCATAAATTAGAAGAATTTGAGCATAAAGAAGGTAAAATACTAGCAAATTTAAAAATAATAGAAAAATTAAATAGTTCTTATAAAAAAGCTTATTTAACTAAAGTTGAATATGATGACTTAATTTTAAAATATACAAAAAGATTAAACGAATCTATTACTTTAATGAAAGATTTATTAAAGGGTAAACCAGAAGAAGCAAAATCTCTTATTAGAAGAGCTATATCATTACATGCTCTTTGAATAGAAAAACAATATTTAAAAGATTTATTTTTCTATAATGAAATAGATGAGCATAACTTTAAATATATTTTTAGAAAAATAGAAAAACAAATGGAAAGAGTTGAGCATGATGATTCTCAACTTAGAAAAATATCAAAAAAAGAAAATGATTATGATATTTTTACTAGATTTTTTGTTTCTATTTATAAAAGAAAATCAACTGATTTAGATGCTTATATTAGAAATAGAGCAAGAGTTATTATTACTAGAAAAGTTATTAAAGAATTAAAACTTTTATCAGAAATAGATTTTTGATTTGATAAAGATATATTTAATGAAGTGATATCTTTATATGCTGTATTTAATAAAGCAGCTGATGAGAAAAGGATTAATATATTTTCGAATCATAAAGCTACTATAAATGCTATTGAATCTAGATTAGTAAATAAATCATTATTAAAATTAGAAGAAAAAGTTGTAAAAGACTTATATAATAAAGAAATTATCACTCCAAAATTATTTATAAAATTTATGGAAGATATTGAAAAAGAAATGCTTATGGATGTTAAATCATTAGCATAATAAAAACCAAGTTTAAAAGCTTGGTTTTTTCTTTGCAAATTAGATCAAATCTATTAAACTATTAATAATAATTTACAAATATATAAATATATATGAGAATTGATAATATAACTCTTTCTTTTGGAAATAAAATAGTATTAAAAAATATAAATCTTGAAATAAAACCATGAGAATTTATTTTTTTTATTGGTTATTCAGGTAGTTGAAAGACTAGTTTAATAAGGTCTTTAATTTGAGATTTTAAACCAAGTTCAGGAGATATTATATTAGATAATAATCTTTCTTTGTATCATAGTTTAACAGAAGAATCTTTATTAAATTATAGAAGGGGAATAGGTGTTATATTTCAAGATTATAAACTACTTGAATCAAAAAAAGTTTATGAAAATGTAGCTTTTGCAATGGAAGTATGTGGTTATAGTGATGAGATAATCAGAAAAAAAGTACCAGAAGCTTTAGAAAAAGTATGATTACTTATAAAAAAAGAAAAATTTATTTATGAGCTTAGTTGAGGAGAAAAGCAAAGAGTGGCTATTGCTAGAGCATTAGTACATGATCCTCAAATAATAATATGAGATGAACCAACTTGAAATCTAGATCCTGAAACAGCTAAAGAAATAATGGATATATTTTTAGATATAAATTCTGATTGAAAAACAGTTATTATGGCTACACATGATGAAAATATTGTAAATAGATTAAAAAAGAGAGTTGTAGCTTTTGAAAATAAAGAGGTATTATCTGATGTACAAAACTGAACATATATATTAAAATAAAAAAAGAATTAGTTTATTTAACTAATTCTTTTTTTATTTTATTTAATTTTTTTGTATTAAAACTTGATGTTTTTCTTGTTCTATTTTTAAGAGTTTCAAGTCTTATTTCTTTGATTTGTTTAATTGTTTCTTTAAATGTATCAAATTTTTTAGCTAATCATGAATATACTACTCATAAAGAATATTTACTACATGATTTTGCTTTTTTAATATTATGTTTAGTCATTATTTTACAACTACCACATTTTTTGTTTAGTGATTTGCTTTCAATAATAACTAAGTTTTTAAGATTTACTTCAGATGTATTTTCTCATCTTAAATCTAGAGTTCTAATATCAAAATCAATTGTTAATCTTTCAGAACCATCTTTATTTACTAAAGTTATTCTTTTGTAAGTTGTTTTTATAGAAGGAGTTATTTTAGGAGCTTTTTCTCCATTATATGTACTTTGCCATACTCATTCAAAAAATCTTTTTTTACCTCTAGTCATAAATCCATGTTCTTCAGAAGGGAATTCATATCTATATTTACTTGTTATTCAATCATTTTTTTGTTTGAATTCAAAAAATGCTAAGTTTGAGTCAACATAATATCTTGTTCTGATTTTTGTTCTATTTTTTTCTTTATTTTGATGTTGATTATAAAACATATAATCTTCAGTATCCATATAAACATTATCATATGAAAAAATCTTTTGTCATTTTATTTCTAAAACTTGAAAATCTTTTTTAAGATCATCTAGAACATCAGAAAATTGTTTTCAGTTTAATAAGTATTTTTTATCAATTCTTTTAAGGAAGCTTGCTTTAGCATTTAGCTCAGTCAGGCTTAAAGTAGAAAAATTTTGTAATTTAGAATTGTAATTAGATTTCATTTTAGAAATGTTTAAAAATTAACTTGTCTTTATATATTTATTTTATCATATCAAAATTTTAAAGTCAAAAATTTGATATGATTTTATCCCATTATATTTACTACATATAGAAATGTTATTGATGAGATTAATCAAGCTACAGGAAGAGTTACTACCCATGATAAAATAATTTTTTTAATTTCTCATTTATCAATATATTCTTTATTTTTTCAGCTAGCTCTTTTTTCACGTTCTCTAAATAAACCTATTCAGAATATAGCTCAAATTGCAATTTGTGTTGAACTAACAGGAAGTCATAATTGAGATGCAATAATTACAGTAATTGCTGCTGATAATGCTACACAAAATGCTCTTACTTGATTTAATTTAGTTATTTCATTTCAAACTGATTTTATCAATCTTCAACCAAATACGGCTAATCATCATGCAAGTGAAAATGCTCATAATAACATTATCCATGTAGGTATTTCTACTCAACTACCAGATAGTGTTCAGTTTTTAATTGTATCATAAATAGAAGCAATTGGTCATATGGCATTAGCAACATCATTTGATCAATGTGCAAATGAAAGTAGAGCTACTGCGAATATTAATGGTCAATTAAATAATTTGTTTACAAATTTGTTTTTATCTTTAAAAAATCAATCTTTTTTTCTTTTGTAGTGAATAATAAGCCAAACATATACTAATATTCAAATAACTATTCATGTGAAAGTAGCAGATGCAGGTGTTATTAAACTATGAAGAAAATCATTACTTTTTATTAATGGTTTTAATCATTTTAATAATATATATATAGCAAATATTACTGACATTATTCATACATATATTGGAACCCAATGTTTAGCGGCTTCTCATTTTTCTTTTTGATCTAAAATATTTTTTTGTATAGATTTCAAAAATAATACAGCTATAACTCCTCACATTAATATAGCAACAACCCAAGCTATAGCTATCATTCATACTTTATTCCAATAAACTATTCAAAATCATTGTGCAGTTATTCATGCTCATAATAACGCTCAAATAATAGCATGTGTAGCTGAAACTGGAGCTTTTACATATGTAGCAACATTAATCCATATTGCAGCTCATAGAAGAGTAGATAGCATTATAGCAATTGATATAAAGCTATCAGTTATTAATTCTTGATTTATAATTCATGATTTAATTGTATCTACGACATCTCATCAGGCTAGTATTGCACCTGATGCTTCCATTATAGCTGCGATAATTATTGCTCAGGTAAGAGTAAGAGCTTTACTTCAAACAGCTGGTCACATATTATTAGCAACATCATTTGCTCATAAGTTAACAGCCATATATATTCAAAATACTGAAGCTATAAGTAAATATAATTTATCAGTAGGAGAGTTTATTGCTCCTCATTCTATGAAATATACATATGAAATTCATAATAAAAATGCAATTCAAAAAAGTATATATTTAATACTATTTATGTATTCATCTTTTATATCTAATACTATTTTCATTTGCTTATAATTAATAATTATTATTTTGTTATAATTATATTATCACTAATACTTTTTAAACGCAAAAAAAACCTCTATATTTAGAGGTTTTAAAAATAATTACTATTTTGCTAAGTTTTTTACCTTTGAATAATATATTTTCATATTTCTATAACTACTCATTATTGCTGAATTAACTTCTGAATAATTACTATTTTGTTCTTTTAGTTTTATGAAAAAGAAAAATTGATTTGTATTGTATATAAATTTATTATAATTATTTACTATTCAATTCATTTGATAGTATTCATATTCTCAATTTCTATAATTTCTCATAAATCCATCTTTAAGCAATGAATCAACAGTCTTAATTTCTCTATATATTCTATTATATTTTTCATTATTAAAATATATATATTTTATATCATGTAAATCTAAATCAAGTTCTTCAACTCAATAGTTTAAATCAAAAAGATTTTCTATATATCCTTCTTCAGCAAAAGTATTAGATTGGCTTGAAAAAATAATAGTTAGAGTTATAATGAATTTAATAATTTTATTCATACTTAATTGTGAATTAAAAGTTAATATTTATATTTATAATTAAAATAAATAAAATGTCAAGAGATTTATACGAAATATTATGAGTAAGTAAAAATGCTACTCAAGATGAAATTAAAAAAGCATATAGAAAAAAAGCAATGGAGTATCATCCAGATAGAAATAAAGGGAATAAAGATGCTGAAACTAAATTTAAAGAAGTAAGTAATGCTTATGATACTTTGTGAGATGAAAAGAAAAGAAAGCAATATGATATGTTTGGTTCAGCATGACCATGACCATGAGCATGAGCTTGATGAGCATCTTGAAATCCATTTTGATGATGAGCGTCATATTCAAGTGCATGATTTTGATGATTTGAAGATATATTTGGTTGAATGGGGGGACAAAAAGCTTCTTATTCAACATGATGAGCTACTTTTAATATGGAAGATTTATTTTGATGATGAGCGTCATATTCAAGTGCATGATTTTGATGACAACAATCTACTAGAACTAAAGCAAAAAAGGAAGAACCAGTTAGTTTAGATTTTGAAAAAACTTATGAAGTTCCTATTTTTGACTTAATTTTATGATGTAAGATAGAGGTTACATGAGTTTATTGAACAAAGGCAAAGTTAAAAATTCCAGCATGAACAAAACCATGAGCAAAATTTAGAGTTAAATGATTTGGGAAAAAAGAACCAGGTAGAGAATGAAATTTAATTGTAAAAATAGATGCATTGATGCCTAAAAATATAAGTGATGTTGATAGGGCTATGTTAGAAAGAATAAGGGAAAATGTTTGATATTAATTTATATTAAAAAAGATAATGAAAAAAAATATTAATGCTTTTAGTTTAGTAGAACTTGTTGTTGTAATGTCAATACTAATTATATTATGAACTGTATGATATTTATCATTTTTATGATATACAAATGATGCTAAGAATTCAGCAAAAATATCTGATATAAATGTTTTAAATGATTCAATTTGAGTTTATCAAACTCAATCTTGAAGATTACCTTTACCAGATAATAAAACTAATATTAGTTTTGAATGAGAATCTGTATGGTATCAATGAACTGTATGAACTGATTTTCTTAAAAATGTAGCTAAGGTTTGAGATGGATTTAGAGATACTTTTTATTGAAAAGATTTTACATATAGTGCTTTATCTGCCAAATTAGATCAATTTGAAGTTTGAACTGTAGTTTGATCAGATATTACTAAAACTTCTTATATAGTTTGAAATTATAATTGAAAAACTATTGATTGAAGAAAATTCACATTAATGAGTCCTTGAATAATTTTATCAGATTTAAGTAATACAAATCTTTCTTATAATGATTTATTACATTTTGCAACTAATTGATCGGAAAATTTACCTGCATCTTATAGTTGAATATCTTTAAGTTTAACTTGATGACTAGAAACTGCTATTAAATTATGACAACAAAAATTAGCTATTTATTATGGTTACCCTAGTAGTTTAAACTATGATGTAAATGCTCGGGATTTAACAAAAGTTACTGAGGATTTTAATCAATATAAATATATGGTTTTATGAGCATGACTTGAGGATACTGCACACTCTGATCATAATAATATGGTAACAATTGTTTCTAATTATATTTGAACTTCATATTGATATGTTAGTATTAATCAGGCTTATTCTGATATAACAACAAAAGTTGATAATTGGATAGATTCTTGAGTTGATGGAATATTTTTGGATGAAGATTGATATGATTATTTAGTTTGAGGATGACTTTTTGCTAATAATATTGATGCTAGAGATCATCAAAATGCTGTTTATGATTATATTCATTCTAAATGATTAAAAATTATTGCAAACTGATGGAATCCTGATGATATTTTTTGAACTTTAAGTTGAGAAGCTGATACAACATTAGATAAAGTAAGTGACTGATATTTATTTGAATCTTTTGTTTATAATGTTTTAATGACACCAATAAATGATTATAGAAATCAAACTGATAAAATAAAGTCTATTAAAAAATATAAAGAAAAATATAATTTTGATTTACATTGTGTTTGAATGCTTAATGAAAATGCTGATATTAATAGACATGAAATAAATTATTTTTATGATAAATCAAAATGATTCTGTAACTCAATACAATTAACTAATTATTTATTCAGTGCATCTTGAGTTGATAATGCATTAATGATTAATTTTTTTAAAGATTACCATTAAAAAAAGGATTAGATTATTTCTAGTTCTTTTTTTATATCTTCATTTATTCATGTTAATTTTAAAATTCTATTAATTTTATTAGCATTTATAAATTTTAATATTTTTGAAATAGTATTATTTTTATTATTTTCATTCAATTCTCAGAAAATAGATACAATTTTTAATCTTATTAAGATTAATTTTACTTCATTTATATCTATAGAATTTAATAATTCTAATAAATTAAAAAGTTCGAAGATAGGAGATCAATTAGGTGTTTTATTTAATACTATAGATAATATTATTAGATATGTATTTAATTCATAAAATGTTTTATTATCACGAGAAAATTCAGAAATGATTTTTATATTTCTGATTTTATGAATAGTGATATCTTCTTTTGTAGTGATTTCAAAATTTATTAAATATCATAAATCTAGAGTTTTTTCTTTTTTACTTATTTTTTTATTACATATTATTTTTCAGTATTCTTTAGTAAAAATTGTATATAAAAACTCTCAGGGCTTTATTTTATGTATTTTTAATATAATTCATTTAGTTTTAAATATTGACAATTTTCTTTTTTTAAAAATTAATATTGATATATAAGAAATATGATTATAATGTAGCTATAATTTAATATTTTCAAAATTATTATGACAGATATTCAAATATCACAAGAAGAAGTTGATTCTATTGTTTTAAATCTTATCAAAGCACATTCAGATGATGTAGAGTTTGATGAAGAAAATTTTTGTGACTTACTTAAGTTTAGTCTTTCTTTAAATACTATGGAAAAGAAAAGGGTAGTTGATGCTATACCTACTTTATCTCAATTTCAAATTGATGAATTAACTAAAGTATTTACAGAGGAAAGAGTAAAATTTAAAGATTTAGCTAAAGAACATCCAGATGATATTAAAAAACTTGTTGCTAAACAACAAGCTGAATGGATAGAATTATGAGAATTATATAAGGCTGAACAAGAAAATAAATCAATAGAAGAAGAAAATCAAGATAAAATTGATGATATTAAAGCATGATTAGGATTATAAAAAATAAATAAAAATGATATATAGATTTTGCGTGATAATAGAAAAACAAAAAAGGGTAGATATGTATTTATCTGCTCTTTTTAATGATTTTTCAAGAAGTTATATTCAAAAAATGATTGATAGAGGTCAAGTCTCTGTTAATGGAGAAAAAATTTCTAAAAATCTTAAAATTAAAAATAAAGATGAAATAAATATAGAAATAGTTGTTGAAAAATTAGAGGAAGTTTTAGCCGAAGATATGAATCTTGATATAGTTTTTGAAGATGATGAAATAATTATTTTAAATAAGGAGGCTTGAATAAATGTTCATCCAGTACCATGAGAATGATGAAATAAAAATACTTTAGTAAATGGGGTATTACACCATTGTAAGGATAAATTACCTAGTATTGGTTGAGTTCAAAGACCTTGAATAGTACATAGATTAGATAAAGATACATCATGACTTATTATGATTGCAAAATCAGATGTAATGATGAATTATTTAGCAGACACTATAAAAAATAGAGAAGTAGATAAATATTACTTAGCTATTGTTGTATGACAAATAAAAGATAATGAAATAAAGATAGAGTCATTTATGTGAAGAGACCCAAATAATAGATTAAAAATGACAACATTAAATCCTGTTAATCCAAAATTAGCTCTTACTTATGCTACAGTTATAGAATATATTGATAATAAATATACTCTATTAAAAGTAAAAATTGAAACAGGAAGAACTCATCAAATAAGAGTACATTTAGCTAGTATTGGTTATCCTATTTTATGAGATAAAACATACTGAAATGTTAGAGTAAACAAGGAAATAGCTACAAGATATCAGCTGCATAGACAAGCTTTACATGCATGGAAACTTGATTTAAAATTATATTGAAAAGATGTTAGTTTTAAAGCTGAATTAAAAGATGATATGAAAAGAATAATTGATAAATTAGATTTAGATTTATAAAAATAATTATGAAAAAGTATATTATAATAGTTCTAGTTTTATTTTTAATTATATCATGTTGAAAAAAGGAAGAAAAATGAATAATAGAAGATTCAACAAAAATTATAGATAATTATACTAATACATTAGAATGAACAATAAAAGATGCTCATGATATAAAAAAAATAGTTGATATAAATCAACAAAATTTACAAGATAAATTAGATAATATAAAATAAAAAAGATAACTTTAAAGTTATCTTTTTTATTTTATATTACATTTACCATATTAAAGAATGGTAACATTATAGCCATTATTAAAGTTCAGATTATTCATCAAACTACAACTATTACTATAGGTTCAATAGCTGTTTGCATTCACTTTACTAGTTCATCTATTTCTTTAGTATATTTTCAAGATATTCTTTTTAATAAATATGAAAGTTTTCATGTTTCTTCTCATATTTTAACTACTGAAGCTAGTTCTATAGGAAATAGAAAATTTTGTTTTCCTGTTTGTATTTCATCTATTCACATACATGAACTTAATGTTTTTCACATAGATACATCTTTGATTACTTTTTTTAATGCTTTTTCATAATAGTCATTATCAAGTGCTCTAGAACTTATTTCAAGTGATTTATTTATTATTACTCAACTATTTAATAATATAGCTAAACTTGAGGTGAATAATGATAAAATCTTTTTTTGAATTAATGGTCAAAAAATAGGTAAGTGAAGAATTGCTTTATCAAAATATATTTTAGTTTTTTTATGATTTTTAAAAGTTATAAATATTACTATAAATAATATAAATGATATTATTATTTCAAATACATTTCTTTGTAGAAAATTTGATATATCAATAACAGTTTGTGTTAATTGTGGTAAATTTACCTTAGCATCTTTATACATATCTGTAATTTTTGGTATTACATATATCATAAATACAAGTATCATACCTATAGATAAAGCTATTATTACCATAGGATATATAAGAGCTCCTATAATTTTTGATTTTAATTCTTTAGATTTTTCTTCTTTTATTTTTATAGTTTCTATTGAATCTCATAATTTTCATGTTAATTCTCACATTTCAATTATGGATAAATCAAAAATATTAAAGATATTTTTATATTTTGAAAAAATATCTTTTAAACTATCTCATTTATTAAGATTTTCTACCATTGTTTTATATAATAGTTTCATTTTTTTATCTCTTGTTTGATACATTATAATTTTGAAACTATTAATCAGAGGGATTCATGAGTTTAATAGATTAGATAATTGCTCCAAAAGACTTATTTTTTCTTTTGAGCTTATTTTTATATTATAATTAGCTTTATTTGTATTTTGAGCTAATAATCATTTTATTTTATCTAAATATTCTTTCATTATTTTTTATTTTTTAATGAATTTTTATATTTTTAATAAAAATCATTTACTAATCTATATAATTGTACCATTTTTCTTGAATTTTTTCAAAAAAAGCTATAATAAAAAGTAATTATTTATATGTTTTTTATAAAAAGTATGTTTAAAATATTTTGAGTATCAAAGGAAGAAGAATTTGAAGAATTAAATGAAGATCTTAATGATATAAATGAGCTTGATGAAAATGTATGACAAGTGGCTATAGACATACTTGAAACACCTTATGAATTAATAATTTTAGCACCTATTGCAGGTATAGAATTAGAGGATATTGATTTATCTATAAATAAATGAGTATTAACTATCAAATGATATAGGCCTAAACCAGAAATATATTCGGATGATATAACAATAAGAAATGCAGAGTGTTTTTGGTGAAATTTTGTTAGAAACGTTATTCTTCCAGAAAATTTAGATTTTGATAGTATAAAAGCTAGTTTGGAAAATAATTTATTAATTGTAACTATTCAAAAACTACAATTTAAATCACAAAGCATAAAAATAGATAGAATAGAAGTTTAATTTAATAATAGAAAAAAAGTGTTTTTTAAAAAGAAGGAAGTAAATAAGCATGCTAAAAAAATTGATAAATTAATTACATGATTAATTATAGGTTGAGCTGTTGCTTCTATGATAGGTTTATCAAAAACTGATAAATGAAAAGAAATAACAAAAAATGTTAAAAAAGAATGAGAAATTGTAGTAAAAGAATGATCAAAAATTGCAAAAAAATGATATAAGGTTTTTTGAAAAGTGCTTGTTTGAACTTTAAAAATATTTAGTAAAAAATAATTAAATATGAATATAATAAAAAATAAAATATATATTTTAATAATATTTTTTTCTATATTATGATTTTTAAAATTTGGTTGAGTTTATGCAGAATGAGAAACTTGTAAATATACTTCAGAGATAGAGCAATGTATGTCAGCTCAAAATTGATGAGAAAAAGCTATTGAAGATTTTGTATGTGTAACATGAAATAGAGAAAAAGTTTCATATCAAATTATTTTAGATATGGAATTTAAAGAGATAGATGATAAAATGGATAAATATTTAGAAAATCTTGAAAAAAATAAGAATACCTATTTTGGTTTATGAGCAACTAAAAATTATATAGATTGAATAAATGATATTTCCGATGCTTGAGATAGATTTAAAAATGAATATAAAAAGCTTTGTACAGATATTATTTTAAACCAAGCAATTGCATGTTCAGATGAAAAGGAATTAAAAGATAGGTCAGTTCCTATAAATGAAGCTATTAAATATTTTAATGATAAATGATCTTCTTGTACTAATTTAGTTGATAAAAAGATTTCTATATTTAATGATGTAGCTTTTTGAGTATTAATGCTTAATAAATTACAAATTAAAGCTGATGAAAAAAAGACATATGATCAATGACAAAGATCTAATTATGATCATTTACTTGATATAATGATGATAAATATTTGATATATTGAAAGGATATGGCAAAAATGGCCATCTAAACTTGCAAATCCAATGCAATAAAAAAAGAAAAGTTGATTTAACTTTTCTTTTTTTTATTTGTTACTTTTTGTTTTTTCCCACAATAAGGACAAATTTTCATATTTTTATCTATTTTTTTACCACATTCACTACATTTCTTTTTCTTTTTTCTAAATATTAACCATAGTAAGAATAAAAATAATAGTATTAGAAATAAGATTATGAAAAAATATGGATTTAGTCAGATATACTTTTCTTTATAGTCTACATAAAATTCTTTTGCAGAATTAAATTCAATGTTTTCTCATTCTCTATTTGTATATCATAACTCTATTTTTGCATTTATTTTTTCATGATTAATTCTTTCATTTACTCTTTCCCATGGCATTAAAAATCATCTTTCTTCTATATTTTGTCTTGTATAATATTCCTCAGGAGTCCAATATTTAATTACCTTTTTTCAGTTTTCATCATATCATTCATATGGAAATCATTTCCATTCAGCTTCAAATGTTCTTTTCGTATATGGTAAAACATTTCATTCATTATCATTGATTGGGATATAATCAACTATTTTTTCTCAAATAATAGCTCAATTATCATTTTTAACTATTTCTTTTCATATTCATTTTATTTCATTTCAATCTTCATCTGTTAAAACAATTTTTCATGTTGGCTTTAGATGAGTATTTCAATCATTTATAAATAATGTATCAAAATTTATAGCAAAATCTCATTCATTTAGATCTGATGTAGGTAATTCATCTATTTTTTCAATATTTTCACTTATTGGTCAATATATTCATAAATCATCTATACATTTACCATCATAAGCACTTTTAGTTAAATCTCATAATGGACAGTCATCTTTTTTAGGTGGTATGTAATATCAACCTCATCCTCAACTAGTTCTAATTATAGTATCTTGTAATTCTCAGCTTTCAATTATTTCTCACTCTATATTCACTAGTAATAATATTCAATAATCTACATTTATTCATACTTCAGCTCATGTTGCTGATGTTGATCTTTTAAAAAATACAGCTCAATAATGTCATCCAGGAGTTGCATTATCAGGTACATTTATTGTAAATGTAATTTCTTTTTTAGAGTTTGCAGGTATATCAAAGCTTCAAGTACTTATTGTTATCCAACTAGCTAATTCTTGATCTGAATAAACTAATTCACTTTTTCTTACAAATTTTGGATTTCAAGTATTATTAGTAGCTTCAAAATCAGATTTTCATGTCGTAATAGTATATGATTGATCAGAATTATTAAATAATATTGCAGATTTAGTTACTGATGATCAAGTATTAGTATTTATTTCATATTTTATTGGTGAAACTGTAAAGTCTATAGCAGCAAAAGTAGGAGATATACCAATTATTATAAATAAAGTTATTATTAGAGATTTTAATATTTTCATATTATTTATTTAGTCTATAAATATATTAATATTCTAATATTTTTATGTTAAAAATCAAAAAAAAGAATTTAATTAATATTAATTAAATTCTTTTTAGTTTTATTCTAAATTAGAAGTTACCAGTAACAGTGAAAGTAATGTTATCTTGATAATCTCAAGCAGATGTTTGGATATTTGGAGTAGCAGCTACTTCAAAAGTTACATCAGCATTAGTTGCATCATCTTGTTCTGGTTTATTTGTAGAATAAATTGTATTTTCTACAGTATTATTATCTACTTCTACAGCAGCATAATCACTTGATTGTACATATCCACTTACTGTTGAATCGTGAGTTCCAGCAGTTGAAGCAAATGTGTATGAATCAGCTACTCAGTCTGTAGTTAAATCATTAATTTGAATTGTATTATCAGAAGTATTAGTTAGACCACCACTTCCTGATCTTGCAGTAATTGTAACACCATTTGCAGCATTAGTACCAACTTCGATACCTAACGTACCAGTTGAAGTTACTCAAGCTGTAAGTGTTCCTAAGTCAATAGCTCCAGTCGAAATTACCATATTTAATACAGGTAATACTGTTGCAGTTACGATAACATTTGATACAGAACCAGAAGCTGAATTAGCTGTATATGTTCCGTCCCATAAAATTGCAGTATCAAATGCACTTGTACCAGTTACTGAACCAGTACCGATTTGAGTTGCAGCATATGTATTTAATGCTCCTCCTATTGCACTAGTTGCTGCGATTGTTGTAATCCCAGCTAAAGCGATAGCTTTTTTTATTTTTGTTTTTATCATACCATCATGGTTATGAATATAAAATATTTTATGTTTGTATGCATACATTAGGTTTTATTTTGAAACCTATTGATCAAACATATATATATAATACCATATTTATTTTTATATTGTCAAAAAAAAGACTATTTTTATTTAAAATAGTCTTTTAATAGTTTAAATTTAATCAAAATCTAATAGGCATAGAATATTCTCAAGCTGCTTGTTCTTCTCATATTAAAGCTCAAAGTTTAATACTATATATATAAATATTTTTATTTCAATCAGTATTTATACTTCAAGTTTGTGTAGCAATAATTTCATTAGTATTTATTATTGATATTGTAGAAGAATAAGGATCTTGATCGTATCATACTCATGTTGTTCAATTCCAATCAAGTATATCAATAGTTCATGTTGTTAGATTTGAGTCTTTATTTAATATTAAATCAAATCATGCTCAAACTGTTTTTACAGTAATATCTAATGTTCATGTACTAAATTGTTGTATTCAAGCTTTCAGGTCTCATATTTCTAAAGCTCAACTACTTACTATTAATTCAACTTCATCTACATAGAAATCAATTGTAGTTGATCATCAGTTTCAAATACTATCTTCAATATAAAAATATAATTGATATTTTCAAAATCATAATTTATCCATGTTATATATAGTATTTGTTGTTGATACATTACTAGATAATAGATAAGTAGGGAATATATCTGTTCACCAAGCTGTTCAATCCCATTTTTTTAATGTAGTTAAGATTGATCATGTATTTATAGTAGAATCAATATCAGAATATGATATATCAATATTAAATAATGAGTTTGGAAATAATTGTCAGTTAATAGGAAAATTATTTGTAATAGATGGTGGAGTAGTATCTCAAGATGATACATCAAATACACTTGTTCATACTGAATTATTTCAAGTTGTATCATCTATAGAAAATTCTATTTTATACTGAGTTGCTCATGTAAGTGCTAATGTAGGATATATAGCTCATGTTTCAGTTATTGTAGCTCAAGTAAAATCTATAAAATCAGGAGCTATATTTGGTCAATATGAATTTCAATCCCGTTCGAATAATTGAATATCTATAGATCAGGTATCTACTCAGTTGTCATCACTATAACTTATATCAATATTAAAATCTGCAGGAGTAATTGTTCATCAGTCAACAGGGTTGTTAAATGTTATATCAATTCCTGTAGTATCTACTGTAAAATTTGAAACATTTAATATAGTAGAGTTTTGTGGAGATGCCAATATTTGAATTGTACAATCAGTATATATTCAATCAGCAAGTGTATCAAATGTTATAGTATTATCTCATATTACTGCTCATGTATTTGTAGAACTAGTACATGATCAACTATATGAAATTTCTCATTCTATAGGAGTATTAAAGGTATAATCTGGAGTATTATCATTAGTAGGTGTTGCTACAGGAATAACTTCTGTAATAATAGGTGGATCTTGAGTAACTGTAACTAAATCAATATATGCAGCATCAGCTCAGTTTGAAACAGATCAATCTTTTGTATAACACCATTTTAAAGTATAAGTAGCAGGTGATAGGGAGTATACTTGCTTTGTCCAATCTATATCTCAAGCCCATTTATCTTGTTCTGTTCAATCTATATAAAATCTTAAAAAATCATATCAAGACTCACTATCTACTTTTCTATAAAATGATATTCATGTATCTATATCTGTTACTTCTTGATTTCTTTCAAAACATACTGAATCATTATCATTTATATCTGCACTTTGAATCGCATAATCTCATTCATAAACTATATTTTGTTGTCTAAACCAATCTTCTGCTGTTACTGATGTTGTAACTGTATATCATCATTCAATTTCAAAATCTAGAACTACTACTTCAACTGGTGGAGCAGGTAATTCTTTGATTTCTATATAATCTATCCATGCAGTATCTGATCAATTTGAAACAGATCAATCTTTTTCATAACACCAATCAAAATCATGGTTTCAGTTTCAAATATTATAACTTCCTGATCACCGGGCAACATCTCAAGACCATTCTTCTATTTTTGTTCAATCTATATAAAATCTTAAAAAATCATATCAAGACTCACTGCTAATTTTTCTATAAAAACTTATAGTTGAATCATTATAAATATCTCTATTTACATTAAAGCAAGATACACTATTATCATTTCATCAATTATCAGCTTCAATTGCATATGTTCATTCATAAAATTCAGTAGTTTCTCTAGTCCATGTACCATTTGTTACTGTATATCAACCAGGATTCTCAAAATCTATTATTTCATTTAATCAAGCTGTTGTAAATGCCATATCTATTTTATCTATTTCTACTTTTTGAGAAGTATCAGATATTAAAAATACTTTCCATATAAATTCTCATGTTCATCATGCTAATCAGTTAAAACTTTGAATTTCAGCATTTATTTCACTTTCAGTATTTGATTCTAATACTCAAGCTGTTGTAGTTGTCCGTGTAGTTCAGCTTAAATAATACCATGTTGTTCAATTATCTTTTGATATTTGATATTTAACACTTCATTGATTTTTTAGTGAAAAAGTAGTAGAAAGTTTATCTACACTTCATGAATAAGTTAAAAAAGTATTTGGTATTATATATGGAGAAGCTCAGGAATATGTTATTTTTACTATTTCTAAGGCATTACTGGATACTGCAGTTGTATATAAATAATTTCATATTTTTATTGTATTTCTTGCTGCTGCTAATGTTGCTCATCATGTTCAATCACTTATATTTGTAACATGAATTGGTATTGTTTTATTTGAAACATCGATTATTTCTATTGCATTACTAACATATGAAGATATATATGCATAATTTCATTCTATTTCTACTCATGCAGCTCAATCAAGAAGAGCTGTTCATCAATTTTCTATATTTCATGCATGAAATATAGAAGTAGGGTTAGTAATATCTATAATTTCAAGAGCATCACTTAGATATACTCATATATAAGCATAATTTCAATCAATTGTAATTCAAACAGGTCAGTTTAATATTGCTCATCATGTTCAATCAGTTAATTCTCAAACAAATGTCGGATTTGTAGGGTCAGTAACATCTATTACTTCTACACTATCATTATTATATGAAGTAACATAAATATAATTTCATGATACTGCTACTTCAAAAGCTCAATTTAATCTTGTAGTATCTCTTAAAGATCATACTTTTGTAGGATTAGAGGGAGTAGAAATATCAAAAATAGTAATAGCATCATCATTTGTTGATGTTACATATAAATAAGATCAAGACATAGCTACTCATCTAGCAGCATTTAAATATGTAGTTCATGTATCAGAAATACTAGTAACATGAGTAGGTGTTGTAGGGTCAGTAACATCTACTACTTCTAAAGTATCACTAGTATTAACTGCTATATATACATAATTTCAATTTTTAATTAGTCATTTAGGATTATTAAGAGTAGCTCATCAGGCTCAATCTAAAATATTTCATACATGAATTGGATTAGTAGGATTAGATATATCAACTATTTCTAATGCATCACTAGTTGATGAACTTATATAAGCATAATTTCAATCAATTACTAATGAATCAGCTCATGCCAAAGTAGCTCAGCCAGCTCAATCAACGATATTTGATTCGTGGTTTAATTGCATTTTTAATTGTCATAATCATCAGCTAACTATACTTAGATTAGTATCTTGATGGGTATAATTATTAGGGTCTGTAAATTCCCATGAATATGTTCATGCTAGGGCTTTATTTAATGGTATTAATGCTAGTAAGATTAATATAAAAAAATAATAGATTTTTTTCATTTTTTATTTGAAAGATTTTAATATATTAATTATATAAAAAACCTAGATAAAATCTAGGTTTTTTTTAATAATCTAAGTTTATTCAAAAATCAATTTTTCAAGAATAATCTCATCATGCTTGTTGATATTCAATAATAGCTCACATTGATACTGTATAAGTATATGTATTTAAATCTCAAGATGTATTAATATTTTGTATTTCTTGTCATATTATATCATCATTATAATCAAATAATGTTCAGTCCTTATTTTTATCATAACCAACTCATATAGTTCAATCATAATATGGTATAAAAGTACTACTAGAGTTTAGAGTTTGATTCTTTTTTAATTGTACATTAAATCATGCTCAAATAGTTTTTACAGTTATAGTAATGTCTTGTGCAAAAGTATTAGTCTGATCATTTATTGTTCATATATCTATAGATCAAGTTGAAATAATCATTTCAGGTTTATCTATATATAAAGTATATCATGTAGATGTTAGGTTTCAATTATTATCACTAATAGAAAATCCTATTAAGTATTTTCAAAAATCTAAATCTAAAGTAGGATATGAAGCTCATGTATTTGTTATAGTTCAAGTTCAAATAGAATTTGTTAATATATTCCATGTCGAATTTGTATTATCCCATTTTGCAATTTCTATAGTGGATGATGAAGTATCTATTCATACTCAATCTATATTATCTTCATAATTAAAAATTAAATTATGATTTCATCATGGAACTAAGCTTCAGCTAGCAAAATTATTAGAAGTTATAGTAGGTTTTATTTTATCTAAGTTCCATCTATTTTTAAAATATAATTGAATATCTTGTTCTTCAGTATCAGTTAATGCGTGATTCCATGATATTAATTCTCAAATACTTCATTTAAAGTAATTTCAATCTGATGAATTACTATTATCAGATAATTTAATTGCTCATCAAAGTACTTGTCAAATAGCAATACTTCAAGCATGTGCTCTTTGATAATCTATATTTGTTAAAGTTCATAAAGATACTCAATCAAGATAAACTTGAAATCTTGTATTTGATAGTGTTGGATCTGTACTATCTTGAACCATTGTTAGGGTATAGATAGTGTTAGGAGTTATTGCTCATGTTAATGTTTTATATTGATCTCAATTTGACCGTTCTATATTATTCCAAACTCATGCTAATATAGATCATGATTGTATTTGGATAGCATATCATCTAGATCAACCTCATTGTTCAAATATATTTTGATATGTATCTATATCATCTCATGTTTTAAAAACTATAGAAAATGATTTTTCATAATAACTAGCAGTGTTAATTGCTGACTGATTATCAATATTATAAAAATCATCTATTCAATCTAATATTACTCAAGGATTAGGTGGATTTATTACTCAGCTATCATAATATATTGCTTGATTTCAAGATGTGTTTTGATACGCATCGTATCATAAAATTTTATCTTTTATTAGATTCAATCAAGTTCAACTTGTAGGTAATGTAGCTTGATTATCTCAATTTGGATCTTGTAAATCAAAGTGGAATACTTTTTTTACTACTCATAATGGGTCTATAGAAAAATATAAATCTTTTCTAACTGTATTTCAGTCTAAATTTGATATAGTAAAACTTGCTTTATAGTATCATTCATCCCATATTCATGTAGCATAATATGTTCAAGTAGAGCTTGTTATATTAGTAGCTCATAAATCAAGTAAGCTTCATGTTAGGTCGTTTGACCATATTCATCAATCAATTCTTTGTAAGCTTAAAATAGCACTATTTGTATCTATTCATAATCATCAATCTCAATCTTGGTAATAGTATTCTAGAATTAATCATGATGATGTAGTAAATAATTGATTATTCGTAATATTTGTTCATGTTATAGTAGGAAAAATTTGAAATGTTAGGTCCCATTTATTTTTAAGATACATATCTATTCAATACCTTTCATTATCTGTTAATACATGATTCCATGATAAAAATTCTCAAATATTTCATTTAAAATGTGCTGGTCAATTAGTAGAAGAATTATCAGACGCTTTTACTGTATTTCAATTTACATATCAAAATCAAATTACTCATCAGTGTGATCTTTGATATTCTACATTATTTAGACTTCATAACAATGTTCAATCAAGATATACATTTAATGTATTAGTAGAAAGTGAGTCTTGAATCATTGTTAGATAATACGTTTGATTTGGATTTATTTTTCATAAATTTACAAATTTATATTGATCTCAAGCAGCCCGTTCAACATTATTAAATACTCATGCATAAAGATTTCAATTTTCTATTTGAATTGTATATCATCTAGCAGTTCCTCATTGTTCATATATATTTTGAAATGTTGTTACATCATCACTTGTTTTAAATATTAAGGCAAATGATTTTTCATAAAAGTCTGCTGTATTTATTAAATTATCATTAGATATATCATAATAGTCATCAATTCAATCATATAATAAATTTGGATGGTTATTTATTCAACCTGTGTTATATAATGGAGCTTGTCAGCTTGTACTTGTAGTATTAAATCAATTAAATTTATCTATTAAACTTAATATTTCATTATCTGCTGCTGGTTCATTTGTAGAGTTTCAATCTCAGTCAGTATCTTGACCATCATACCAAAATACAGGATTTAATATTTCTGTAGGACTTTCTATAGTTGTAATTGTTACTTTATCTAATTCTACTTTTTGTTCTCAATTACTATTAAGAAAAGCCTTAAAAGTAAAGCTTCAAGGTCAAGCCTTATTTAATTTATTAAATTCATAAAGATTATTATTTATTTCTATAGCTGAATTAGATTCAGTTACTCATGTATTAGTAATTAACCATGAAGTTCAGTCATTATAATACCAATTGACTCAATTATCATAAGATATTTGGTATGTTATATTTCATTGATTATTTAATCAAAGAGTTTCATTAAAACTATTAATACTTCAAGTATAGTTATATGGATTATTTGGAATTACGTAAGGACTATTTGTAGAGTATTTTGCTTTCATTATTTCTAATGAATCATCTACATTTCAGGCTGCATAAAAAATAGATCCAGAATTATATATATCATTAGCTCAATTAAGTAAAACGGTAGAAGATCTAGATAATTCTGATTCATGTATTGGATTTGTAGGATCACTTATATTTACTATTTCAATTGCATCTGAACTTCTTACAGAATTAAATACAAATCAATTATATGTTATTGCTTGTCTATTTGCATTAAGTAAAGCTCATCAATCTCAATCTATTATACTTCATGTATGAATAGGGTTAGTAGGATCTGATATATCTATTATTTCTAATGCATCACTTATATTTGATGCTATATATGCTAGATTTCAATCTATATTAATTCATCTAGCTCAATCTAATAAAGCTCAGTTATCTCAGTTATTTACTTCTCAAATTATTGATACTTTTTGAAAAGAAGAATCTTGATTGGTTAAATCAATAATTGCAAATGAATCATTTTCATCTATTACAGAATAAGCATAATTTCAAATTACTTTAGTTCTATTTATTCAGTTTAATTTTGTAGAATCACTTAAATATTGATTAAAAGATGGATTACTAGGATCAGAATTATCAAAAATATTTAATGTATCATCTCTATCAGAACTTACATATAGATAATCTCAATAAATTGTTACGTCCGTTGCTCAGTTTAATTGTTGATCCCAACTACTATCGGCTATTTCTTTAACAAATATTAAATTTGTTGGATCACTTATATCTATTATGTTTAAATTATCTGATACATAATCTGTTACATATAAATAATTTCAGGTAAATGCTAAACCTTTTGGTCAATCAAGATTTATTCATTGGTCTCAATCTGATAATATAAAAGCAATACTAGGATTAGTAGGATCACTTATATCTATAGATATTAACTTATCTGCATTATAAGCACTAACAAAAGCATAGTTTCATTTTATTATTACTCTTCTAGCTTGATCTAGAGAAGTATCTGTTATTGCTCATAAATGCTCTAGATGATATGGTAACCTTACTAATGAATTTTCAATTTTAATATTATTAATATTTGTATCACTTAAAGTATAATCAGTAGACACATTAAAATCCCAAGTATTTGTTACAGCAAAAACATCCCCAATATTTAATATTGGAGTTATTATTTTTATAATTAATAAAAATATAAGTAATTTTGCTGTAATTTTACGCATTTTAATCTTATTAATATAATATATTTTTATATTAACACATTAAAAATATATTTTCTAGATATTGCTATTTACAAGTCTAAATATTATTTTTTTATTAAATAAATAGATAAAAAAATAAAAATAAGTAAAATAGAAATATATATTGATTTAATAATAAAATATGAGTTTAGAAATACTAAAAAAATATAAAATAAAGGCTAAAAAATGATTATGACAAAATTTTTTAGTTAATGATAAAGCAATTACTAAAATTGCTAATTTAATAGATGTAGAAGGGAAGAATATTATAGAAGTATGACCAGGTTATGGTGCATTAACTGAAAAATTAGTAAATTTAAAACCTAAAAGTTTAAATTTAGTAGAGCTTGATCCAGATATGATAGAAATTTTAAATGATAGAATATCTAGTTGTGATTTTGATTTAGAAAATATAGATTTTAATATAAATAGAAAAGATATTTTAAAATATGAGCCAATTGTAAAAGAATATTCAGTAATTGCTAATATACCTTACTATATTACTTCTCCTATATTAAGGCATTTCCTATATGATGTTGAAAATAAACCAGAAGAAATGGTGATTTTAATGCAAAAAGAAGTAGCAGAAAAAATAATGTTGAATTTTAAAAATAAATCATCTGTTTTAAGTTTAATGATAGAAAAAAAATCAGATGTAAGTTACGAGCAAGATGTTCCTAAAGATTTTTTTGTTCCAGCTCCAAAAATTGATTCAGCAGTATTATTATTTAAATATAATAATAAATTTGAAGATATAGATGATGATAAATTTTTAAGGATAATAAAAATATGATTTTCAGCAACTAGAAAAATGTTAGTTAAAAATTTTACTAATTGATGATTTGAAAAAGATTATATTATACAACTTTTTAATGAATTGTGAATCGAAAAAACAGTTAGGGGAGAAGATTTAGATATAGCTATGTGGTGCGAATTAGTAAAGAAAATTAACAATTAATTAACTATAAAAACTTGCTTAGATAGATTATCTTTTTATAATGCAGGCCTCATGTTTTAAACATGCTATTAGTGTTAAAAAGGAAAAGAAATTATTTAATAATTTTGTTTTCATTTAGATGTTAAAAATTATCAATGCATAATAAAGCTATAGTTCATATATTGACGAAAGCTAGAATGGAAAGTGATGCCTTTAATGCTGAAATTGATGCAATGGAGGAATTAAGTGACAAGTATGGAATTAAAAATGTTTTATTTTATAAATGAGATGTTATAAAATTTGACTGTTTAATCAAAAAATTAGAAAAATTTCATATTTTATGTAAAAATTATTCAAATAAAGAAGATTTAAAAGAACAAGTAATTGAGTTTTGAAAAGAACATGATATAGTTTTTATTGATACTCCTTTAGAATTACTTGTAAATACAGTAAATGAAGTTAAACAAGCTTTAGGAAAGCCTATGTCTGATAATCCTGATATTTTCAGAGATAAGTTTTTACAAAGAGAATTAATACAAGAACATAATCCTGATTTAGGTATAAAATTTATCAAATGAACACCTGAATCTCTTGATATAAAAGAAATAGAAGAAAAGGTTTGATATCCTTTTATTATAAAACCAGTAGATGGTGTACAAAGTTCTTGAGTAGCTAAGGTTACAAATAAAAAAGAATTTGAAGAATATATAAAAACTTATAATGATTTTCATGATAGATTAAAATCAAGATGAGTTGATTCTAAAGAATTAATAGTTGAAGAATTTATTAATTGAAAATTATATTCTGTTGATTATTTTGTTAGTTGAGATTGAGATATTCGTGTTTCAAAACCAGTAAAAGTTAGATTAGGTATTGATGTTAAAGTAGATGATTATTGTAATATTGCAAGAATTGCTACAGAAAAAACAGAATGAGAATTCAAAGGTAAAAGATTAAAAACTTTTATTAATTGAACAATTAAAGCTACTTGAATTAGAAATACTTTTGTTCATCATGAATTTAAAATTAATTCAAAATGAGAATTAAAAACTATTGAATTAAATGGTAGAATAGGTTGAGGTAGAATGGAATTATTAAAAAGAGCATATGATTTTAATTTATATGAATTATTATTAAATCCAGATGCTAAACCATGAGTATTAAAAGAAAGTAATATTGCTGTAAATATTTATGCTACTAAAAGATGAATATTAACATGATTTAATGAAAAAATCTTGAATAAAATATCAGCAAGAGAAACTGTTTTTGATATTAAAAAAGAAGAATCAGCTATTTGAAAAGAAATATGATTAACAAAAGATTGATTTATAAAAGTTTGAGTTATAAAGCTTAAGGATAAAGATTATACTAAACTAGCTAAAGACTTTAATTATATTAAATCGAAATATAGAGAACTTCTTGAAATAGAAGAAATAAAAAAATGAAAAAAAATTAAAAATACTAAAAAAAGTAAAAAAGCACTTTTAGAAAAGCCTAAAGAAAAAATTAAAAATGTTTTTTGAAAAATAACTTGAGTATTTAAAAGAAATAAAAAATAGAACTATAAATAGTTCTATTTTTTTATGTAGCATTTCTTCTACTATGATGCATTTTATTTCTTACTTTTTTAATTTTTATATCATAATGAGTATCTAATATTTTAATTGCTGGTTTTTTAAGTTGGTCAATAATTTGTGTATTAAATATTTTTCTTTTAGATTGTATCTTTTCTATATTATGTTTTCAGATATTTTTTAACATAATATTTACTATTCAATATACATTTCTTTTTGTTTCATATGATATAGTATTTATTTCTTCTTTGCTAAAGTTAAATATTTTATACTTATTTTTTAAAAATTTATAAAATTTTTCTCAGCTAGTATTTCATTTTTTTATTGTGATATCTCACATTTCTCATTCTAATTTTTCGTTTATTATAAAATAAACTGCATCAGAAATAAATAATGGTTTAATTATTTCAATTTGTTCTCATTTTTTTTCTTTTGCTTCTTTAATATTTTTTAGATTTTGAGTTTCTTTAAATGATACTTTACCTAAAAATAAATCTTCTGGTGCTATTCACTTTAGCCCTTTTGAAAGTATATAAGTATTTATTTCATTAATTGCTTTTAATAATCATCTAGTATATGTAGTATCTTTATGTTGTACTCAAAATTTATTATTTCTTTTAAGTCTATCAAATCTATCTTTAAAATTAGATACATCTGGATCAAATTTTTCAACAATTTCTAAAAAATCAATTAATTCATCATTATTTAGTATTTCTCACATTAATGTTTTAGTAAAATATGAGTTTATTTGAATTTTATCAATATCAATTATATCTACTAGTTCTCAGTCTATATTTTTTTCTTTTTTATATAGAGAATCACCATACATAAATATTTGTTCCATAAGCATAGCTACTCATTCATCTTTTTCTGTACTTCATGCTCATCTAATATTTCATATAAGTTGAGTAGAATTATAATCAGTTACTGAGTGAGTTTCAAATTCATGATTACCTAGTTTAAAAAATCTAAGTAGATTCATGAAATTGTATTTATCTCAAGTAGGGAATTGAACTTTATTAGGTCAATCAGATATACTTTTTACTTGTTCATTACTTTCGGCTATATGTTTTAATTTTTTTAATGATTCTATTAATGCATTAAATGAAAATATATAATCATGTCTTGGAATTTGTACTTCTAAAAAATCTCAAATTATTTGTTTTGGTTTTTCTTTTCTTAAAAACTTGTACCATTTAGGTAGATATTTTTTTTCTATTTTAGATAAATAATTTTCAAGTCTTTTAATTTCTAATGAATTCAGAATATGTTTATTATCTATAAACTTTTCATAAATATATTCATAGGCTAAAACTGATTCTTGAGGGTTATCTTTTATATCTCAACCAAAAAGTTTTTTATCTAATTCACTTTGTTGTTTTTGAATTTCTTCTTGTTTTTCTAGATTAATATTTATTTCTATTCATGCTTTTTCAATTTCAAAATCTAGTCAGTTTAGACAATAATCTATAAGTCTATTTTTTTCAATTAGTGAATTTATAAAAATTTCTCTAATGTCAGTTTCAACTTCAGCTTTATTTAAACTATCAACTGTTTTTATTTCATCTAAAGCTTCTTTTATTAATTGTTTTTTTTCTTTTAATATTTTTTCTAGATTTTTTCTAGCTGTTAATATTAATGTTTTTTTTCATTCTTTATCAGCTTTATAATATTCATTTATATTTAATCAACCTCAAGAAACAAATAATGTAGTATTTAATTTATTTATTTTATCTCATTCTTCATATACATAAGAATATGTAACTTCAGCTATTTTCCATATTTCTTTTTTTTGCCAACTTTCTTCGTCAAAAATTAGAGAACTATATTCTTCTATGAAGGCTTCTAATGTTCTTGATGCATTTGATTCGGGAGATGTATTTATAGAATTTTCCATAATATCTCTATTTTTTTATATATAATATATATTATTTTAGTATACTTTCTGTTTATAGTCAAAAAAAAGCTAATAAAAGGTACTTAAAATTGATTTATTGTAAAAAGTGGTATAATTTCTCAAGCAAAAATTATAATAATTAGTTGTTAAATAGTAATTATGCAAAAAATAATTGTTCATATAATGAACAAAAAATGGTTTAAAACTGATACTTTTGAATTAG
>Ga0256843_1000252_pt1 | contig 45808 bp, 42 predicted proteins | sample AlvinellametaG_FD_191572 | JGI IMG/M metagenome (GOLD analysis project Ga0256843, IMG submission 191572) | Pompeii worm associated microbial communities from hydrothermal vent at the East Pacific Rise, Pacific Ocean - Alvinella | ecosystem: Host-associated > Annelida > Integument > Unclassified ...
GTTTAAATCCGAAGAGCATAGATGACATAATTAAGTTTTGTGAAGAGTATAAAATTGGAAAAATAGAGGTTGTAAATAAAAATCCAATACAAATTCGAGTATACGAGTGTATCTCCTGTTCAGGTCTTCCCGAAGTTGGAGAAACATTATGCTGGTTTGAAGGAGGGTTTATAGCAGGATGTTTAGAGAAAATACTAAATAAAAAAGTTAGAGCCAAAGAAACTCACTGTGCAGGTTTGGGAGACGATTTTTGCCAATTTGAAATTACTACACTATAATCTAACAAAATTTAAAATCAATGATGTTTTTTCATCTCTTCGACAATAAATTCCAATGCCTTAAAACCCTCCCCCCGATGTTTTGCAAAAACTGCGATAGATGCAATCCTCTCCCCAACTTTTAAAAATCCCGTATTGTGATAAAATAAAACATCTATTATTCCAAATCTGCGTTTTGCTTCATCTAAAATTGGATTTAATTTTCTAAAAATATCTTTTTCAATTGTTATTCCTTCTGTAGGGACTTTTTCCCCATCTTTTAAATCATATTCCCTAACAAACCCGTTGAAAGTTATTATACATCCAAATTTACCTCTATATTTACCAATATATAAATCCAATAATCTACAAAACTCTTCGTAATCTTCAACGATCATAACACCACCTCTTTAATGCGAATGAAAGCTAATCTATGGTATCACAAAAAGCAATAAAAATATTTCCTTCTTCAAATTAAAAAAAGAGATCTATTTTTTAATAAACATCTAATCATAAGTGAGAAGAGCTTAGCTAATTTTAAATTATTTATTTTATTAGTGTTTACTTCCAATATTTTCCTAAATCCCATTCCATCACAGTTCGTGCTTATTTAATTAATAATACAAATATCAAAAACAGTAAAAAAAACGCTCAGTTTCCATCACAACCTGTGCTGATTTTAATAAGAATTAATAAAAAGATGTAGAATTAGGTTTTTATCATGGCTTATTTTAATTTTGAAATAATCGAAGAATGATGTATATCTATTATTGATTTGTTTCCATCACGAAACGTGCTTATTTTAATCCAATACTTTAATTTTAATTTTTAAAAACTTTTTAAGTTTCCATCACGAAACGTGCTTATTTTAATCCAATACTTTAATTTTAATTTTTAAAAACTTTTTAAGTTTCCATCACGAAACGTGCTTATTTTAATGAAATAATCCCTGAATCTTGCATTTCTGTAATTGATTGTTTCCATCACGAAACGTGCTTATTTTAATAGATCCTTATGCCCAAACGCATTTCTAAAACTAATAATATTGTTTCCATCACGAAACGTGCTTATTTTAATTGATTACCACCACCATATACATCCCCTATTTTTATTAGTTTCCATCACGAAACGTGCTTATTTTAATTTATTTGATGCATTAATGAATTTTTTATTTTTACAGTTTTGTTTCCATCACGAAACGTGCTTATTTTAATAGGACAATTTTTCTTAATTTTATTATAATATTTTTACTGATATTTATAGTTTTCTATACCATAATTTTTCTACCCTCAAATAACCCCTTTTCTTTATAAACCCTATAACAAAGAAATTTAAACTTTTATCTAAAAAATAACAATAAACAGAAAATAAAAACAAAAAATATAATTAACCAACCGTGGATTTCTAAAAATAATATTAAATAATCAAAAACTCTAAAAAACTCCATAAATAAAAACATCAAAATATATAAAATAATAAAATAAGCCACCCCTTCGAAACCCACTAAAACCAAATAAAAAATAAAAATAGGTTATAAAAAACCTTCATTTTTTAATACATCTAAAAATTTCTTGATACCTTTCTCTATACCATTTCTTTGTCTTTCTTTTATGTTTTCAAAGGTTAAGAGGTTTGCATATATATCCGATGTGAATAGATGGCAGGTTTTGTTTGTTAGGATGCATATTGCTCCTCTGCCAATACCTGCGGTGGATCCAATTGCAATATCAACATTTAATTTCCTTTTTAACCCTTCAGCCATAAGTTTAGCAACTTTTAAGTCATTTTTCTCTGAATAAGCTTTTGCATACTTGTATGCGTAATCTGGGTTGGGTAATTTTATATTAAGTAATTTTTCAGCCCCTAAAATGGAGGGGACAAACATTGCTGTTATCACTTTGATATTTTTCATAAGTTTTAAATCATCTTCATTAAATAAGTATTTAAACTCAAACTCATCATATCCTGCTGATGCTTTATGAAGTGTTAGTCCAATTTGAGCATGAGTGAAACATTCCGCAGTTGCTACTGTTATCAAAGAGATCACCGTGAGAATTATGGGAGTTAAGGATTATTATGACAGATTAGCAGGAGTTTATGATAGTTTATATAAGAACAAGTATATGAGGGTTGTGGAGAGAAGAATAATCTCTGAGTTTGTAGATAGGGAGGATTTTGTATTGGATATTGGTTGTGGAACAGGAGAGCATTTAAAGATATTGAATAAAGCAATTGGGTTAGATATTTCCTTAGAAATGTCAAAAATAGCAAGAGAAAAGACAGATAAGTTTGTTGTTGTTGGAAATGCAGAGTTTTTACCATTTAAGAATCGTAGTTTTGATGTAGTGGTGTCTTTTTTTGGAGCATTGAATCATTGCAATTTGAATAGGGCAGTTAGAGAGGTCAGGAGGGTTTTAAAAGATGATGGTATTTTTATATTTACTGTTGCGAATGTTTATGATGCAAAGTGGATATTAAGAAATGCTGTCAGAGGAAACTTTAAAAAAATTAAAAAAGCTATCAGGAAACGGAGGGGTGTTATTATAAAAAATATAGGAGATGAGAAAATAAGAGTTAATACTCGATTTTATGATAAGAATGAGGTTGAATCAATATTAAAAAAGGAAAATTTTAAAATAATATGCACTTTTGGGGCAAATATAACGGGCTCACCATTAGATAGGTTTATCTACAAAACCTTTTTAAAAAATTTCGCATCTTATATCGGATTTGTTGCTAAAAAATGTTAATTTTTTAATTTTTCCCTTCCTGCCTTTTTTATGTAGTCATACATTATTTCAACTGCCTTTGCATTCTCCTCTAATAAGTTGCCTGTAACTATGACATCAGCCCCTGCCAAAACTTTTTCATAAGCGATTTCTGGTTTTCTTATTCCTCCTCCGACTATTAAATTAATGTCTGAAAGTTTTTTTGCCATTGATATGGTTTCGTTATTTACTGGATACTCTGCCCCACTTCCTGCCTCTAAATATGCCCATCTCATTCCGAAAAATTTTGCTGATAGGCAATACATTGCAGTTATCTTTGGCTTGTTTTGCGGAATTTCCCTAATTTCTCCAACATATCCAACAGCAGTTTTTCTCGCTGGCTCTATGCAAAGGTAAGCCATTGGTATCGGTTCTAAGTTGTATTTTAGTATGGTTATGGAGCCGAGAGTTGGGGCAGTGATTGCCCAATATGTGTTTAAAGAGTTCATCAAACTCATATAAAACACTGCATCTGCATATCTTGATAATCCATCTACATTTCCGGGAAATAAGATTATTGGTAAATTAGTTATTTTTTTTACTTTTTTTACAGTGTTGTCTAAATTAACAACTCCTACACTACCTCCGATCATCACCGCATCTGCATAATCTTTTATATTCTCTGCGATTTCTTCTATATTCTCCTCTTCAGGATCTAACAAAGTTAAGTAAACTGCTCCTTCATCTTCAATTATTTGATTTAATTTCTTTTCAACCTTGCCGATTTTTATATCCATGTTTATCACATTATCTATTTTTTACTCAAATTTTCCATTGCAAAAAATTGGATCAAAAGTTATTAAAAATTAAAAATCAAATTAAAATAAATATCAATAGAAAAATAGTTAAATAGTTAGAGGAAGTATTTTCATAGTAATAGTCATTTTTCAATTATTGTTTCTTTGATGGCCATTCCAAAGTGCCTCGCATACTCATCGGGCTTTATTAAGACCTTATCTCCTGGTTTTAAATCTACGACGGATATTGGCTCTCCACTTTCAGAAACCAGTCGTATTGTCTCAGCATTTTGTAAGATTGTTCTAATAATATCTCCTTTATAATCTGCTTCTATCAGTATTAGTGGTCTTTTTTCAATCTTTACTCTTCCGATTATTGCTTCTCGAGCATTTCCTTCTTTATCTACAACCAAAACCTTATCTCCTGCTTTTAATTCACTTAAATATTTTGTTTTATTTCCTGGGCAGAGTATATAAGCGTGAACAGGACCTGCATTAACTCTAAAAGGTCTTGTTGCTACGTAGGGGTTTTCTAAGGTTTCAGAATGAACTAAAAATAAACCTCTTGAGTATGATCCAATTAACATTCCTTCTCCTATACTCATTAATGAGCAAGTGTCTATACAAACTCTATCTCCGCTTCCTACGGGCTCTACTTTTGTTATGGTTGCAACATCTAATGCTATTTTTTCTTTATTTAATTCTTCAATTAATTTTGACAGTTCTTTTACATCTTCCAAGTTTTTAGGGGTTAAAAGAACGCCATCAGTTCCTTTTTCCAATATCTCGTATGCAACTTTTGCCTCATCGATTGAATTAACACTTGCTATTATTTTAACATCTCTGTGGAATAAATCAGCAATTAAGTTTTCTAATGGGATGATCGTCCAGTCCCTACCCTCTAATATTATGTTGTCAACAAATCCAAATCTTGCTACTTCAGAGGCAAATTCTTCATCTTCTTTTGATTCAATTGGAATAAATATTGCCGTCTCTTTTCCTGCATTTTTTGCTTCTTTGAGAAAGTCAATATTGTCATTTTTATCTATCAGGACAATATCTGCGTCTAAACTATGGGATGCTATTTTTATATTTCCTAATTCCCTTATTTTTTCTATATCTTCAGGATCTGCAACAACAACAGGAATTGATGATTCTAACGCCATTTTTACGATCTCTTTTTTATCTTCCCAATCGTCTCCTGAAACTTTAACCCATCCAAATTTCATAACTTTTCACCTGAAAATTTTGTGAATTTTATACTCGGTTAGTTTAGTATTTTATTTTTATTTCATTTTTATCTATTTTATTAGTATCTTTTTAGTAGTTAATATTATTTTATGCTTTAACTTTTGATTGTATTAGAGAGTCAATATTTTTTATTTTATTTATTTTTTATTATTTTTCATTTATTTTTAATATCGTTTCCAATTGTGTTTTTAGTTTTTATTATAGAATTCTTAACAATTTTTTTCTTTTAATCTTTTTAATTGTATTTTCATGTTCTATCTTTTCATGGGTTTTTTCTAACATCTCTTTTATGTTATCAATATAATACAGTTTTGGTTTTCCGCCTATGGATTTTATCACACCCTCACTTTCTAACTTGTTTAAGGTATGGTAAAGTTTAGTTTGAGAGAGTTTCGTTAGATGTAGTAGTTCTTTTGCAGTTAGTTGTTTATGTATTAAGTTTACGATGACCTCGATTTCATCATCATCAAAATCAAAATTTTTTAATTCTTCTTTCCAATTTATCGAACCAATTTGAGATTTTTCAAATATTACCCCAGTGAATGATAAGTTGTTATGAAACCTTATGAGGTCTTTGGCAATTGTCTCTCCGTAGGATAACCAACCTACGAGATTTTCTTCGACGATATATTCTTCAAAATCTCTATTGTTTGCATAGAAATCAATTAAATATGTTGGAATATCTTCTTCTAATCCCAAAAACTTTTTATTTTTTAACATTTCTCTTGCATAGCATTCGTTTATAAATATTAAAGGATCGTTGAATTCATTTGATTTTTTGATCTCTTCAAATATTGAAGCAATTTGACGGCAAATGCTGGTTTTCATCAATACCAAAAAACTCCCTTCCAATATCTTCCTTCTAAATACGAGTGCATTTTCTTTTACTCCCTCAAGATATGCGGTTATATAATTTCCATTTACTTCCATCAATCCAAGTGGATGAATTAAATAGAATCCAATATGTTTAAGTTCTCTATAAAAATATTTTTTAATCTTCTCTATTGGTATTTTCGAATACTCTGAGATCATCTCTAAATATCTAATATATGCAGGTTTTCCGTCTAACTCATAGACCACTTTTCCCTCCGCTTTTGTAACTCTTGCGTAAATGTTCGTCGGCTCATATCCATGGCCATATATTAGTTCATACTTTAATCTACCACCAACTACTCCAAAAACACAGCAGTTTTTAACCACCTCCCCCTTAAATATCTGGAAGAATTTACTAAACGAGCCATCATCAGATGCAGTTCCGCCTATTATTGGAATAGTTAACTCTCTTCCCAATACATCAAGGATCTCCTGTTCGCTATTTCCGTCCCAATCAAAAAATACAAAACCTAAAAAATTATCATCAATCTCTAATTTTGCATATTTATTTTTAATAAATGATCTTATCCTCTCCGAAATCTGTTTTCCAGCATATTCTGGATCTTTACCAACCTTTTCGCATGATACTGCACTCTTATAGTGTTCATCAAAAACTAACATTAAGATTCCATCCTCTTTTATGTAATTTTTTCCATTAAATGTTCCTCCTGCAGAACATCCTATAAGGTTATCTAAGGATATTTGTCTTTTAAGCCCGCTAAATACATCTTTTAATTTTTTCTCATCCAATATTGAAGTTATGCAGATTATTAAAGAAGGATTCCCCACTTTGTTTTTAATTTCTTCTCCAATTTCTATACCATCTTTTACTGGATTTTCTATTTTTTTGTGGATGTAAATCATACCTCACCCCTCCTCTAAACACACATTAACATATCAGTAAATCAAAAATTTTCCAATTAATGTATCTGCCCCTATTAGTTTATCAAGTTAACTGGATTTAAAAATTTTAAATAGGGAGTGTAAACATCCACATAATTAAACATTGCCATTTTACTATTTATTTTTATTTGTTATAGATCTTTCTTGAACTATTCACATAAAATTTATATAATTACATACTCAAATGTAAAGTTTAAATTAACACATAAAGATTTTATATAACAACACGTAGATATGATGAATAAATTTTGACTTAAAGGTGAAAAGATGCTACAAAAATGTATAAAGTGTGGAAAAACTTACGATGTTGATGAAATAATCTACACCTGCGAGTGTGGCGGGTTGTTAGAAATAGTTTATGATTATGAAGAGATAAAAAACAGAATTTCAAAAGAAACATTGAGAAAAAGACAGATTGGTGTTTGGAGATATTTAGAGTATCTTCCAGTAAAAGATGAAAGAAAAATAGTTACACTATTTGAAGGAGGAACCCCCCTATATAGATGCAAAAACTTAGAGAAAGAGCTTGGAGTTAAAGAACTCTATGTAAAAAACGAAGGAGCAAATCCAACAGGGAGCTTTAAAGATAGGGGTATGACTGTTGGTGTTACAAGGGCAAACGAGTTAGGAGTTGAAGTAGTTGGCTGTGCGTCAACAGGAAACACATCTGCTTCATTAGCAGCTTACTCAGCAAGAAGTGGGAAGAAGTGTATTGTTTTACTGCCAGAGGGAAAAGTTGCCTTGGGAAAATTAGCTCAGGCAATGTTTTACGGGGCTAAGGTTATACAGATTAATGGAAACTTTGACGATGCGTTGGAGATGGTTAAGCAGTTAGCAAGAGAAAAATTAATTTATTTATTAAATTCAATAAATCCATTTAGGTTGGAAGGTCAGAAAACTATCGGCTTTGAGATCTGCGATCAACTAAATTGGCAAGTCCCAGATAGAGTTATCGTTCCAGTAGGAAATGCAGGAAACATAAGTGCAATATGGAAAGGATTTAGGGAGTTTGAAGCAACAGGAATTATTGACGAGTTGCCAAAAATGACAGGAATTCAGGCAGAGGGGGCTAAGCCGATTGTTGAAGCATTTAAGAGAAAAGCGAAAGACATAACACCTTACAAAAACCCCGAGACAATTGCAACAGCCATAAGAATTGGAAATCCTGTTAATGCTCCAAAGGCGTTGGAGGCAATATACTCATCTGGCGGCTATGCTGAGGCGGTTAGCGATGAGGAGATCGTAGAAGCACAAAAATTATTAGCAAGGAAAGAGGGAATTTTTGTTGAACCGGCCTCTGCCTCATCAATAGCAGGCCTTAAGAAGTTATTAGATGAGGGAATTATTGATAGGGATGAAAGAATTGTATGTATAACCACTGGGCATGGGTTGAAAGACCCTGATGCTGCAATAAGAGCAAGTGAAGAGCCGATAAAGATTGAATGCGATATAGATGTCTTAAAAAAGATATTGAAAGAAGATTAATGATTATCCTTTTTTTCCTTTTTTTCTTTCATTTTTCGTAATTTGTAGTAATGATATTCTACGGTTTTAATATTTATTCCTGTGATCTCAGAGATCTCTTTTGGTTTTTTGTCTAAATATTTTTTAATTATTTTGTCTATATTGGTAGGCCTTCCTGTCTTTGCCTTTATTGGAATTACTTCAACATCTACTCCTTTTAACGCTTTTATAACTTTTTTTGAGCTTCTTGCATATTTGGATTTAGGGATAAATATCTTTTTCGGCTCACAGTGCTCTAATAACGCGATGGCAATATCTCTATCTAATTCCAAATTTATATAGATCTCATCTTCAAATCCACAATTTTTAATTTTTTCAATTAACTCTTCTTTATTTTTTGCTATTAATCTTTTCATACCTACTTCACGTCTAAAACTTTTTTGAAGAGTTTTTCTTAGACAATCTTAATTTTACCATTTTTCTTTTTAAAGGACTACCGCAGATTTCGCATACTTCATCTTCACAATTTATGGGATAGATTTTTTTACATCCAACACACACTTTTCTCCATAAAAAATTTTTGTTTGTTGGTTTAAAAGAAATTCCTCTAATTTCAACACCCAATTTTTTAGCAACATTTTGAATGCCATAATCGTCAGTATACAGGGGAGCGTTCAACTGTAAAGCCAATGCTAAAATTCCAATATCTTGGTTAGAGAGATTGTCTCCCGTCTTGTTAACAATATCCTTTACTTTTTGTATGTATTTTGGATCTGGGGTTGAAATTTTAAGTTTGCCAAATGATAATGCTTGATCTACCAAGATCTTTTTTGATTCAACTTCCTCCAACACTTCCGGTGTGGTGTAGTGATCTCCCTCTTCAACACTTGGATTATAGCCGTGAATTATTGCAGATGCGTCAAGAACTTTTATTTTATGGGATTGCATCAATCTCCCTCTTTTTTTGTAAATTGGAAGAATTTTAGATTTTTATTAAATACTTATATTGAATATTTATTTTTAGCGTTTATTATTTCTGTTTATAATGTTGTTATTGGTTTATAATTATTTAATTTTTTATTTTTTGTCTTGTAGTTTACTCAAAATTTTATATTTCTTTCACATATAATTTTTTATAATCTTTTATTTAAATAATAAATAATAAAGTAAACAGTTAAAACTAAAAAACTAAAAAGTTAAAATGTTGAGGAATTAGAAATTATTAAAATCATTTAATTATTAATTATTAGTTAAAAGGTGAAAATGTGAAAACCACAGTAGTTGGAAGTTATCCTGTTGTATTAAAAAAAGAAAAATCATTTATTGACAAGATAAAATCAATTTTTGGTCTTTATGATGAATATCACTATGCAATTGAGAGGGCTGTTTTAGATCAGATAAAAGCAGGTATAGATGTTATTAGCGATGGGCAGGTTAGAGGAGATATGGTAGAGATATTTACAAAGGGAATGTATGGTTTTGATGGAAAAAAAGTAATTGGAAAAATCGAGTTTATAAAGCCAATAACATTAAAAGATATTCTCTATGCAAAAAAGATAGCAAAAAGTCAAAATCCAAAAGTAGAAGTTAAAGGTATAATAACAGGACCTTGCACAATAGCCAGTTCTGTAAGGGTGGAAAACTTTTATTCAGACAATAGGGATGAAAACTTGGTTTATGATATTGCAAAAGCTCTTAGAAAAGAAGTAGAGGCATTAAAAGACCATGTTCCAATAATACAGATCGATGAGCCAATCTTATCGACTGGATTGTATGATTTTGAAATTGCGAGGAGGGCTGTGGAGATGATCGTTGAGGGTATAGATGTTGAATTTGCGATGCACGTTTGTGGAAACGTTTACAACATAATTGAAGAGTTGAATAAATTTCCTGTTAGTATTTTAGATCACGAATTCGCATCTAACAAAAAAAATTTAGATATTTTAGAGAATATTGAAAAAAAAGTGGGGTTTGGTTGCGTAAATACTAAGATTAAGAAGGTCGAGAGTGTTGATGAAATTAAAGGCCTAATCGAGGAGGGCTTAGAGATTTTAAAGAACAATTCTCATTTAAATAAAAACTTGGGAGAGAGTATATATATTGATCCTGATTGTGGAATGAGATTACTTCCAATAGATGTGGCATTTGGAAAATTAAAAAATATGGTAGAAGCAAGTAAAGAAGTAAAAATAAACTGAATAAATGAAAAACTAAAAAGATTAAAAGATTATAAAATTATAAAGATCTATTTTTTATGCGATAAAACCTCAATTATATTTTTAAATCCTTCTTCTCTACTAATAACTCTCCCTCGAACTTCTCTTAAAATTCTCTGTATTGTAAACTTTACCCCTCCGCATCTTTGATGATAGATCTCTAAAAGAGGACATCCGTACTCTCTATCCAACAATATTCCCTTACTATTTAACAATTCTCTCTCTTCATCCTTAGTTAGTGCAAAAAAAGAGGGCAAATTAAACCTAAACACATTTCCATCCCAATATATTGATTGACAACCAAAAGCCAATAGATCTCCAAAGATTACATACTCTACATCAGAGGATATTGCATAATCTAAAACTGCTCTTTCTATTATCTTATGGCATCTTCCACATGGGTGGAATTTGCAGTTAACAACCCCATCATAAACCTCATCCAAATCAATATCTAAAAACTTTATCTTTAATTTAATCTTCTTTGATAGTTCTTTAATATCCTGTTTAAGCTTCTCTGTCATTATGTATTTAGAATAACACGAAACTGCTTCAACATCGAATATTTTTTTTGCTATAATTGCTGAGGTTGTGCTATCAACTCCGCCACTAAACGCAATTACAGCCCCTGGTTTTTCTTCAATAGAAACATTAAAAAATTGTGGATCTTCATTTAATCTTCTATGTAGCATTTCTTTTAAACCCATCTTTAAATGTTTATCAATATTTATCGATTCCAATACTTTTAAAGAATGTTCTAACCTTATTTTTTTTAGTTTATTATCTATTTCTTTCTCGATTTCTAAGTCCCAATCCATAACTCTCCCAAAAAATACTTTTTGCTGATCTACTGAGATTTTTTATCAAGAATATTGTGTATTATCGTTATACAGTGATTTGCATGCAGTTCTATTGGGGATACAGATATTTTTTTAATATTTAGTTTGTTAAGCAGATCTTCATCCTCTCTACTAAGACCAATATGATCTCCTAAAATAAACACTGGATTTGTAAAATTAAAATTTTCAGCATTTGAACCATCTTTATGTAAGTAAAACACTTCTTTTCCTTCCTCTAACTTCTCTAATACAATATCTCTAAAATCAGCCCTTTTTATATATATTCCGGGAGTTGATTGAGTCCAATATTTTCTCTGCTCCTCATCTATCTCTTCAAATTTTTTTAGTGCCTTTTTTATAAAAATTGCGATACTTCTCTCATCTGGAGAGACCTTTTTCAATTCACTTCCTACAAACTTTATGCAAATGGGAGGATTTGGTTGACCGCATAAAATCGCGTAAAATATTACATCTCTCCTTATATCGTGGGATAAAAAGAATGCATCACTTACGCATCTACACAGTAGATCCAACCTTCCACAACTTCCTGGTAAGTCCTTTAAATTTATGTCTGGTGAGGTTATAGTTTTGTTTGCTTTGAATATAAATTCTCGCATTATTTTACCTCCAATAATTGACAACTGATTATTAATTATTAATTGTTGATAATTTATTAATTATTACAATTATAAGGTTCCTCTCTTTAATCTTTCGGGTATTGGACTTCTTGGGATGTTGTGATATAATTCCAAAGCAATATCTACAATATTTACACATCTATCTCCAAATCTCTCAATGTCCTTTAAAAACATCCCAAACTGCACATAGAAGTTTAACTCTTCTCTTTTACTTTCTAAAACTTTGTTAAGTAAAGATTCGAGTTTTTCGTGAAGTTTTTCTTCAAGATCGTAAATTTTGGTTTCCTTTCTTTTACTATTTACAACATCTATTGCTTCTATTAACATCTCTTTTAGTAGAGAGAATATCTCCTCAACATCTTTTTCTATGTTTTTATCTAATTTTAACCCATGAACAACCTCTTCAGCAATATTTGCAACATAATCCCCTAATCTTTCAAGGTTGGAAGCAATGGTTGCAAACGCATTGGCATACGCTCCAGGAAGGTATTTTAAAGCATCCATTCCTAAAAGTAATCTAATCTCTTCTTCCATTTTATTTAATGCATAATCCTTTATTATAATATCTTCAGCTAATTTTTCATCGTTATTTTTTAATGCCCTGTGAACTAAATCCAAATTAGTTAACAAAGTAGATTTCATTCGTTCAAAAGTTGTTTTTATCTCTTTCATTAGCATGTTTTCGTCAAATTCTAAGTTGATGGTGTGAAGTTTATTCATATCTACAACATAGGGATGTTTAACGACACCTTTATCTATGAGCGGTTTTAATAACTTAGCAACGTATCTCCTACTTATTCCGAGTTTTTCAGCGATCTCGTCTTGCGTCTCTGGCTCTTCTTCAATTATAACCCTTATAATTCCTGCTAACGTTGCTTCTTTTCCTCTTAACATACTCACCACTCAGAACTTTTAAAGTTATTTTAATGATTATCATAAATTGTTATATTCAATTAAACGTTTGGGTTTATATTATTAATTCATTATATATTATTGATATGATGTTCTAATTTCTTGTTTTTAATTGCTTTAAACAGCAATTTTTTAATTCATATTTTATGAAGAATAATACTCTATTCTGATATAAATAGTTTAACTTATCTAATGAAAATTTAAATAAATAAACGACGCAATAAATTATTATATGTGTAATGAAAATGTAAAAAGGGATTGTGATGTTCCGTCTCAAACTCTTTAAAAACAGAGGGAATGAAAAAAAGGAAAAATTAGAAGAATTTTTAAATAAAAACCGAGATCGAGTAATAACCATAGATATAAAAGAGCCGATTAACTGCCTATGCGATTTCACATATAATTTTATATGGCAGAGTGATTTTAATCCAGAGGCAGATATAAAAGGAAATATTACCTTTAAAACCCTTGTAGAGCATTTAAAGAATGGAGGGATAGTTTATATTAAAGGAAATGTTGGGAAAAGATTCTGCTCCTCTATGGGGGTTGATTTAAAATATTTTGGAGGAAGTGGAGGAAGGATAAAAGTAGGAACGGTTATAGTAGATGGGGATGTTGATACAAGATTTGGAATTAGTATGTTATCTGGAACCGTCTATATTAATGAAAAAAATAAGATAAAAGAGCCGATGGGGAATGTTATAGAGGTTGAGAGCGATATAAAGGGCTATAGGAAATTCATATCTATAACCGAGTTTGTTGAAGAAAGATATAAGGAAGAAAAACTTTTAAAACCGAATAAATTTGATGAAAATGAAGGAATTTTAGAGATAAATGATAAAATAAAAAGAGACACTGTTGGAGCAAGGTTAAATGAAGATAAAACAGTTGTAGTTAATGGAGATGTTGATCTATCTACTGGAATTTTAATGAAGAATGGGAAAGTTATAGTTAATGGAAATGCTGGAAAAAATACTGGAGCGGTTTTAAATGGAGGGCTTGTTATAATTAACGGAAATACTAATGATTTCACTGGCTTTGAAATGAGAGATGGGATAATAGTTGTTGATGGTAATGCAGGGAAATATCTTGGGGCTAAAAAGAAAGGGGGAGTTATATATGCAAGATCTGGAAAGGAAGTTCCTCCAACGAGGAGATGCGAGTTAAATAAAGATGACGTTGAGTTTTTGAGGTCTCTTGGATATACTGGAGGGTTTTATAAGTTTTTATGATTTGATTTTTTAGGTTTATTTGTGTTAAATTTATTTTTTTGGTTTAATTTTTTATCTTGTTGTTTGTTTTTTGTTTTGGTTTTTACTTGGTTGTGTTATATAGTGCCACAATAAACACCAACTTAAAAAATTATATATATTAGGTTGATTAAAATTAGACATGTGGATAAAATATGAAAAAATTTTTAAAATAAGTGAACAACAAGGAGGGGGAAGATGGTTAGTGATATAATAAAACTAATTGAAGAGGGAAATATAGAAGAAGTGTTAAAAAAAGTTGAAGAGATAAAAGAAGATGCAAAATTGGAGATAATTGCTTTAACTTTAATAGAAAAGGGCTACTATGAAGAGGCGGTTAAGGTTGCTGAAAGGATTTCAAGTCCCGGATTGAGGGATGAAGTGTTAAGAAAAGTTGCAATTAAGTATATAGATAATGGCAATATCGAGAAGGCAATAATGTTATCTGAAAAAATTAGAACAGAGACAGATTTAGAAAAGATAGCTAAGAAGTTAATAGAAATTGGAAAGTATAGAGAGGCCTTAAGAGTTGCAGAGAAGATTAGATCAAGAGCTATAAAAGAGGATGTTCTAATATCAATAATCAATGCACTCCTATGCGAGTTAGAAAAATAAAAGAATAAAGAGAACAATTAAGATCTAAAAACTAACAACCTAACTAAAAATTAAAAACAAAAAATAAATAAGATGAATAAAAATGGATAAAATAATGAATAAAATAAATAAAATAAAATGAAAAGGTTTAGCTAAACCTTAAAAGGGTTTTAAATTTTTTCTGCAAATGCAAACTTACTTTTGACAGCAGTTATTCTAACATTTACTGTCTCTCCTTTCTGTGTTTCAGGGACGAAGACAACAAAGCCCTCAACTCTTGCTATTCCGTCTCCGCCTCTACCCATATCTTCAATAGTAACAGTATAGGTTTCTCCTTCTTTAACTGGAACATTTCTTTGTATTTCATTATCTCTTACATTTCTTCTTCCTTTATTATTAAACATTTAATTCACCAAAATTTCAAAGTAGTATTTTATTTCATCGCATTTCGCTCATTAATATCCTTGTTAAAAGGGGTATAAATACCTATGGATGTGCAAATATTTTTATAATTTCGCACAACTATTTTTCTTTGCATTTTCCACAAAAAACGCAAGGTTTTATATGTCCTGCTAAAAAATCCAATGCTTCGCTTATTTTTTTATGTAATGTCTTGGGAAACTTATATATTAGATAGCCGTATATAACTCCTGTTATCACATCGACGATCCAATGCATACCCATGATCAACGTGGCTATTGGAATCAACACTGCCATAGCAAAAAAAATATAATTCAACGGTTTTTCATCCTTAAAGTGTAGGGCTAATAAAAGTGAGTATGCAGTGTGAAGAGATGGAATCTCATAGGTTGGCTTTGTAAATATCCAAAAGTAGTGATAATCAACAAGATCCTTCGCAACACCAACTTGAAAAGGGGACTTAACAACAACAAAAGTATATATAATTCCTGCAAATAACCAACCTAACGCCAGATCTATCAAAATCATATCACTCTTTAAAAAGTCCTTCTTTATAAAAAGATAATAACCAATTCCTCCAACGATTATTAAAGAGAAACCATAGAGGTATATAATTCTAAAAAATTCGATTACTGGATAAGGAAGGGTCTGTAAAGTTGTATAAAACCCTTTATTGCAGAGAGGAATATAGAATAAAAAATTAGTCAGGTCAAAAGGATGAACTACTTGTGAATACCACATCAAACCGCCCCAAAGTAAGTATGCAATAGGATAAACACACAATCTAACTACTATTCTTTTATCCACGATCTCACCCGAAATATCCCAAGAATATAAATTGCGATGGATTAAGTAGGTTAAAATTACTAAATTATTGATTATTTAATTCTTATTTAATTATCGTTAATTTATTGTTTATTTGTTAGTTATTCATAATAATCAGGTTGGGTGGTTGTTATAACAAAGTTTTTAGAATCAATTGTAGATTTCTTAGAAAAAAATGTTAAGAGAATATTTTCCTATCCCGGGGAGCAGATTCTTCCACTGTATAATGAGATAGAAAATAGCAGTATAAAAAATGTTATGGTTAGAGACGAAAGAGGAGCTGGCTTTATGGCAGATGGTTATGCAAGAATAACCAACCACGTGGGCGTTTGTTTAGTTACAGCAGGTCCCGGAGCTACGAATTTGACAACACCTATCGCAACATCCTACAAAGATAGTTCTGCTGTTATAGCAATTACTGGACGATGTTCCAGAGATAAGATTGGCAAAAATTACTTTCAAGAAATAGATATGAGTTTTTTAAACTTTTATAAGGGATATTTTGTTAAAGAGCCGAATTTAAAATATTTTGAAGAGGCATTTTCTTTAAGTTTTCAAAATAAAAAACCCGTTCATCTTAATATCCCAAAGGATGTTTATGAAGAGTTTACAATAGGAGAAGAAATAAATTTAAATGAGATGAACAATAATAATAAAGATAATGACATAGTTGATAAAACATTTAATTGGAAAACTTTAATTAATGAAAATGAGAAATTTAAAAAAACATTAATTTTGATTGGTCAGGGGATATATGGAACATTAAGTTATAAAGAGATGGAAAAGATCTCAAAATTTCTTAAAAATGTGGATATTCCAATAGCAACAACGTTTCCAGCGAGGGGAGTTATAAACGAAAAAGAAGAAAATTGTGTGGGATTGATTGGTAGAAGAGGGGTAATAAAACCCCTGTTAGAGGCAGATAGTATAATAAATATTTCCTCATCACTATCATTCAATACCTATCCTGAAAGCATTAGAAAAAAACTTTTAAGTAAAACAGAGAACATACATCTAACACCTAAAAACATCAAAGAAATAAAAGAGTTTTTTGAAACACTCGATCTTGGAGAACCATGGGAAACTGAAAAATGGAAAAGAATATCTCCACAAGGGGATTATTCCACGAAAATAAATGAAATTATTGAAAATATTCCAGAAAATTCTATAATAATTACCGATGCTGGAAAACATACTGTATTTACATGCCTACTAAAAACCTGTGTAGTTCCAAGGAACATAATCGCTTCCCATTCTTTTGGAACCATGGGATTTTCTGTTCCTGTATCGATTGGAGTAAAATTTGGAACCATCGACTTTGGAATTGATAGAGAGGTTGTTTCTATTAGTGGAGATGGTGGCTTTTTAATGAACGTTGAAGAATTACAAGTTATCTCTGAACACAATTTAAAAATTCTCATGATTGTGATGAAAAATAACAGTTTAGCAGAATTTTGCAAGATAAAGAATCCAGATTTAAATAGATTGGTAGATGCGTTTGACATAGATAACTGCTATATTGAAAGTGTAGAGGAAATCCCGCAAACTATTCGGGAATATGTTAAAAAGGATAAGCCGATGTTGGTTGTTGTAGAAACAAGAGATGAAAAATTGCCAAGACCAAACATTTAGTTTTAAATGAGGAGGGATACCATGAGCGTGTTAAATGAGTTATTTGAAGTATTGTCAAAAGATTTACATTTTAATGTCAGCAAACTTGATTCTAAAAATTATGATCAAAATTGGAAAGTTCCAGAAGGATTTATTTCAATAATTGGACTTGAAAATGCAAAGATGCCGGTCTTTTATTATGGAATAACAAATTCATACGAAAAAAAATTTGAAATAAAAAAGATAGTTTCTCCAAAAGGACAGAAACAAGTTTTTGCAAGAACATACTTTATATTTGACAGAAGAGATATAATAGAAAAAGAGAAATATGTTGTAGCAAACGCCTTTAATGGACTTTTACTATTGATAAAGCTTGATAAAAAAGAATTTATTGGAAAGGCAGTTAATATGTTAACAAAAGGATATGAGGAAGATGAGTTTATAAGAGAAGTTTTAGATAACATAAAGGAAAAGAATATGTTTGATAATATAGAAGAAACTATTAGATTTGTCGCAAATAGGGACTATAACTGGTTAATTGGTAGGATAAAGTATAATATGGGACTTTTAGAGTATTCGGGGCAGGGGTATTATCTTCTCCCAATAAAGACAAACATGCAAATAACTTCTGGAATAAAAATAAGCAATGGTAAAATAATTATCGATTTAGAAAACTCCCATCTCTTTAAAAACTTTATCGTCTATGTGGACTCTGTTAATAACAAAATAATATACAATAAAGAGAGATTATGCAATAAAAACCCTGCAATTTTGGATATAATGTCAAAAATAGATGATAACACATGCCCTTGGTGCGGATCTAAATTAAGGATTGTTAGAACAAAAAAGGGAGAATTTTTAGGATGCACGAACTACCCAAACTGTCTCTACAGAAGATTTCCAAAAAAATAAAAGTAAAAATAAAAAGTAAAAATATAGTAGAAAGTAAAAAAATATGAACAGACCAAAAATGCCCACTTACTCAAAGATCTCAATGGCCTTAAAGGGACATGCCTTTAAACAATTTTTGCAACCCACACACTCCTCTTCTTTAAAAATAACGTTGTAATCATCATCCATATAAATAACATTGATAGGACATTGAGTTATACAACATCCGCAGTGAACACACTTCTCCATATCCCTTTTTATAACCTTGGTTATCTCTTCAACCTCCCCAAACTTTGACAAATAATCCAACGCTTTTTTTATTGTTTCTTCATCTCCAAAAAGTTCTAAAATTAAAAATGCCTCCTGCGGTTCAACCTTTGCCTTTAATATATTTATCTTAACCCCCGTATTTAATATCGTGTCTGAAATTACTGGCTTATTTATATGCTCTGAATCAGTCCAATAATAAACCTTTTTCCTCATTTTTTCCCTCCGAATAATCGTGATATATCCTCAGAAGTAACTACACCCACAACCCTCTTATGATCATCAACCACAGGAACCCCAGAAATGTTATTAATACTCATCTTTCTTGCTACGTGATCGGCTGGCTCATCCTCATGAGCAGTTATTACATTTTTTGTCATGATCTCTTCAATCGTTTTTTTATTCTGAGCGAGGGCTTTGGCAATGTCCCAAGATGTTATAATCCCAACCAACCTTCCAAGATCGTCAACAATCGGAAGATGATTTATGTTATATTCAATAAGTATCTTTGCCGCTTCCATGATCGAAATATTACATGGGGCAGTTATCGGCGGCTTACTTAAAATATCCTTAACCAGTGTTATTGGGGACTTCATTGGTTTGTTCTCTGGTTTTCCAAGTGTTCCAACCCTCTCAGATAGTAGGAATTTCCCTTCTAAAATCCATTTCTTTAATTCCTCAGCAACCTCTCTTGCCATTTTATAACTTGAAACAGAACCCGTTTTTACTGTTTTTTCAACAATTTTTCCATCAATTTCAACTTCTAAGCTGATCTTTCCACTTCTTAGAACAGCATAGTTTGTTTTTGCTATCATTGGCTTATCTCTTCTTGGCACTCCATAATCATATATCGGAACCTCTATGTCTTCATCTTTAATAGCACATCTTTCAGCTATTTTTTCATTTAAAACAGGAATTGGAACTCCTAAACCAACATAAAGTGTGCTTCCATATCTTGGCATTGTAGCAGCTCTTATAAACTTACTGTTCATCTTTTTTAGGTCTCCCTTAACCATCAGTGTTCCAAATGGGGGGTTGTGTTGTGTTCCCTCTCCTATTATATACCCCTCTCCTCCTCCCAAAAATATTTTAGTCCCAATTCCTATGGTGTTGTAGTTGTTTATTATTGGATTATAATCGTTTTGAAGAGGATTTAACTGGCCTGCCCCAGAGTAGTGGACGTTGTTATACTCTGGTAGTAGAACACCCATGTAGGTGTATATCTTCTCTTCCCTACCGTTAGTAGCTGCCGGATACGTTTGATAGCAGTTTCTTGGATTTACCATAATTGCCTGGTTAACATCATCTAATGTTATCTTGACATTTACATCCTTTCGTGGATAACAATCAGTTGTATATCCTTCAGCATAGAGTTCAATTTCCTTTCCTCGGACTAAATCCTCTATAACATGGGCTCCACCATAATCAATATCAACATCCGGATCTTCGTTAGGTTGTGCAGCTCCGATATAAGCGTCAACGGCGGCTAAACCTCCATACGCCTCAACATTGTTTAAATATATTTTTAACATTTTTATAGGCGGATCGGAGTGTCCGAAATTTATAAACACACCAGAAGAACACATAGCCCCAAAAGTTCCAGTAGTGACAACATCTACATAATCAGCGGCTTTTTTAGCACCTTCCTCTTCTACTATTTTTATCATCTCCTCCGCGGTTATAACGACTGCATCTCCTTTTTTTATCTTTTCGTTTATTTCTTTAATTGTTTTCATACTCCAACCTCTTAAAATTGTGAGTAATCCGTAAAGTATATAAAAAGAGATATAAAAATTTTAAAATGAAGTAAGTTATATATACTTCCTATTAAAAATACCTATCATCACAATTTTTTGTTCTTTTTTATATGTTCCCTTTTAAAGTAGGAAGGATATTTTTAGTTATCAGTCGTTATTGAATATAAAATTTATCCAGAATGTTATTATTTAAATTTACCTTATAAAATACAAAATATAATAATACAAAGTTAAATTTTGATATAATTTGATTATAATATTTATAATAAACCTAACAATAAAAATAAAAAATGAAACAGGATAAAAAGCAACTAACAATAAAAATAAAAATAATGAATATGAATAAAATAAATGAAAAAATGGAAAATATCGGGTTTTGAAGGTGAAATTGTGATATTTGCAGTTAGAACCATGGTTGGGCAGGAAAAAAACATTGCTGGATTAATGGCAAGCAGGGCTGAAAAGGAGCAGTTAGATGTCCACTCTATACTGGCTTCTGAATCATTAAAGGGCTATGTTTTGGTAGAAGCAGAAACAAAAGGAGATGTTGAAGAATTAATAAAGGGAATGCCAAGAATTAGAGGAATTGTTCCGGGAACAATATCTATTGAAGAGATCGAGCCACTATTAACTCCAAAGAAGATCATTGAGAACATTGAGAAGGGAGATGTTGTTGAGATCATCGCTGGACCGTTTAAAGGAGAGAGGGCAAAAGTTATTAGGGTTGATAAACATAAAGAAGAGGTTACCTTGGAACTTGAAAATGCTGCTGTTCCAATACCAATAACTTTACCTGTTGAGGGTGTTAAAATTGTCTCAAAGCATAAGGATTAACTCTTAAAAAATAAAAACTAAACGAAAAAATATTAAAATAATGCCCAAATATTAAAAATATATCAAACTAAATATCGAACTAAAATATATATTAAAATGAAAAACAATGGATAATCAAATGACTTAAACTTTAAATCCAAGCTTTTTCGCTTTTTTTCTCATTTTTTCCAGATCTTTTTTGTCAAATTTATTCTCCTCAAAGGATATAAAGTTTATTGCATGGATTGTTTTTTCATAAAAGTTTGGATAGTGTATATTAACACCTCTATCCTCTACATACTTAATCAAACTCTCATTAAGAAACAAACTATACCCTTCTTCAACCAGATCAATTGCAATAAATGGATTTTTCACCCTCTTTTTAATCTTGAATTTAATTCCTTCTCTTCTTAAAATATTATAAACAATTCTTTGAGAGCTAAATCTAACTCCAATTAGATTTTTATAATCAAAAGAGCCCTTACTAACCATTATAAAGTGATCATAGGCAATTAAAAATATATCAAAATTAAAATTTCCAAGATCTGCTTTTAAAAATCTTTCATCATTTAGGCGGTATATCCAATAACTGTCATCAACACCAAGCACATCAACCAATCCAAGGGTTAAAAGTTTTAAGGCATTGTCAAATGATGTTATTATAGGATCTTCAAAGATAGTTTTTGCGATCTCTCCACTTACAAATCCTGAAACAGTAAAGAAATTTTTACTTGTTCGCTTTCTTACTGCAAAGTATTCTTCTAAAATATTCAATCCGGCACTAGTTAAGATAGTCCCATTAGGAGATGAGTCATAAATCTTAACTCCTAACTTCTTTTCTAATCTTTTAAGTTGGATGTTAAAAGAAGAAGGGGAGATCTTTAAAAGTTTAGAAGCTTCATTTTGGGATTTTGTCTTATGAAGAGCAAGAAGTAGTTTTATTTGATTTGGGGTTATTATTTTTCCCATATATTCAATAGGCGTATTAACATCCAACTCATCCATTTTTTTCATCTTACCAACCGATATTTAACAATTTTCCGTCATAAACAGCAATGGCATTTCCTATCATATAGACACCATCCTCCTCCACATCTATTTCCAAAAGTCCTCCGTCTAAGTGTGCTAAAACTTTATTACTTGTTTTGCCAAGTTTGTGAGCCACAACTACCGAAGCTGTGGTTCCGGTTCCGCAGGCAGTTGTGTATCCAGCTCCTCTTTCCCATGTTATTATTTTTATTTCATTTGGATTTAAAACCTTTACAAAATGGACATTTATCCTTTCAGGAAATGCTTTATGGTTTTCTATATCTCTACCAATAATATCTAAGTTCTTTCTAACAAAATCAAGATCAATGTTATTATCTTCGACAAATATAACTGCATGAGGATTACCTACATTAACAACGCTTAATTTAACTTTCGGTAAAATTGGATTGTTTAGTTTTAACTCTTCATTTAAAAATTCTTCATCATCATCTCTTCCCTCTAAAATCATAGGAATATCCTTTAATTTGAATTTTGGCACTCCCATATAAACCTTTATTTTTTTTACTTCTCCATTCTCAACCTCCATTTCTGAGATTCTAAGGCCTCCTTTCGTTTCTACTCTTAGCGGGTTTTTTTTCATTACTCTCTCATAAACGTATTTAGAAAAGCATCTAATTCCATTTCCACACATCTCCGCTTCGGAACCATCACTGTTGAATATTCTAAATCTAACGTCAAAATTATCTGATGTTGGTTTTTGAATAAATATTACACCATCCGCTCCTACGGAAAACCCCCTTCTACAAATTTTTTTTGAAAAGTTTTTTTTCTCATCTTCTTTAATCTTTTCCTCTTCAAATTCATTTATTATGATATAATCATTTCCAAGGGCATGCATTTTGGTAAATTCCATCCTAACACCTTTTATCTCTGTTTCTTTTAATTTTATTGATTTTTTAATTTTTAGCTATCTTTAAACTTTTAAAATTTTTTATTATGTTTCCATATATTTTTATCAATAATGCTTTAATAAAAGTTATTTTAAATAAAATTTACGATAAAAAGCTTAAAGCAAAATTAATTAAAATTAATTAAAAGAGATAAAAATCACTGATCTGCGACCCTTATGTTTATTCTGTTCAAGTTGCTCTCATCTATTACAACCACATCTTTTATTGCAACCACAAGTTTATAAGGTAATAAAACATTTTTTCCTTCTTCTTTCATTACGGGACTATGTTCACTTGGCTCTATTTCTAATGATACTAATCTTCCTACTTTTTCATCAAAAACTATATCCTTAACTTTTCCCATGACACTTCCTTTGTTTCCGATTACTGTTCTTTCAAAAAGTAATTTAGCGGGCATTCTTTCCATAATATTACCTCAAAAACTATTTTTAACTTATATTTTCATCTTTGTCTATTTATTATTTGTTTTTCTGATTTAGAAGATTTTCAGCAAATATCAAATCATCTCTTGTATTTACGTTAAATAATAACTCATCAATTACGAAAATCTCTTCTTTCTGTTCTCCATATTTTGGAGAAACAATATTTATCCCTGCAGGAACCAAACCCTTAAATTCGAGGGAGGGGTTGGGATATATCTCTTTTGGGATCATCACGCTTAATGCTTCAATGTCTGGGTTTTTAGATTTAATAAGATAAAAGTAATCAATAATCCTATTAATAATTTTCGATGTTAAGTTAACAATATCAGACACCACCACAAGGAAGGGCTCTGAAAAATATTGCATTGCTTCATTTAAATCTTCGATATATCCCTTACCTGATGTTTCTATAACATTTACTGGTTTAATACACTCTTTATATGTTTTTTTATATGTTTTATTAACATAGCATCTTGTTTTTGGAGTGTTTGGAGAAACTGCAACATATATTTTCTCAATGTTGGAATTAATTATAGGAATTAGAACATGATCTATCAAATATTTATCTCCAATTTTAACTAAGGGTTTCTCTACACCTCCCATCCTACGCCCTTTCCCTCCAGCCATAATTAAAGCATCCATCTAAACACCGTTAGAAACTGAATTATTAAAATTAAATAAAATTAAATTAATAATATATAATAATTAATAGTTATCAGATCATCAAATTTTAGAAATACCATAAAAAATTAAAGGAAATTCAAAATTCTAAAAGATTAAGGTTAAAAGATTTAACAAAATTTTTAAAAATCAATAATGAATAAATTACTTATAGATCCCTTGGATCCACAAGTTCTCCTTTAACAGCACACGCAGCAGCGGTTATTGGTGAGGCAAGATAAATCTCTGCTTCCAAAGAACCCTGTCTTCCTCTGAAATTTCTATTTGATGTTGAAACACAAACCTCTCCTGGACCTAAAACCCCATACAACGAACCCATACAGGCAGAGCATGAAGGATTTGTAACAACACATCCATACTTTAAAAACTTTTCAATTATTCCCTCTTTTAATGCTTTTAAATACTCCTCTCTTGAAGCGGGGGTTATGATAACTCTAACATCATCAGCTATTCCACCATGTCTTTCAATAACCTCAATAGCCATTCTTAGATCTTCCACTCTTCCATTTGTGCAACTTCCTATAAACACCTGATCTATTGGCCTTCCAGCTACTTCTCTTGCTTGTTTAACGTTATCTACATTATGTGGGCATGCAAAGACCGGCTCTATTTTATCTGCTTCAATCTCATAAACCTCAGCAAATTCAGCATCCTCATCTCCTTTTATTATTTCAAAAGGCCTTTCAGTTCCATGTTTTTTCATTGCCTCTTTTACATATTGGATAGTTTTTTCATCTGGCTCAATAATTCCTGTCTTTCCTCCCATCTCAATAGCCATGTTTGTCATGGTCATTCTTGAAGCAATAGACATATTTTTAACTGTCTCTCCCCCAAACTGACAAGCTTTATACGTAGCTCCATCAACACCAACTTCTCCTATAATACTTAGAATAACGTCTTTTGATGTAACGTATGGTTTTAACTCTCCACTGATGTTGAAATAAATTGTCTCTGGAACTTTAAACCACAATTCTCCAGTAGCAAATACGTGTGCCATGTCAGTTGAGCCAATTCCAGTAGCAAAAGCTCCGAAAGCTCCATGTGTGCATGTGTGTGAATCAGCCCCAACAACAACTTCTCCCGGAGCTACATGTCCTTTCTCTGGTAAAACTTGATGACAAACTCCTTCTCTAATATCGTAGAAATACTTTATACCTTGCTCTTTAACAAACCTTCTCATTAAAATGTGGTTTTCAGCTGCTTTTATACTATCTGCTGGGACTTGATGGTCAAATAATATAACTATCTTTTCAGGATCCCAAACCTTTTCTATTCCATACTCTTTTAGCGTATTAACAGTTAAAGGGCCTGTAATATCATGAACCATTGCTCTATCTATCTTTGCCATCACTATATCTCCTGGACTAACCTCTTTTTTTCCTGAAGCTCTTGCTAATATCTTCTCTGCAATAGTCATTCCCATAATATCACCGTATTTTTTCATGATTAATTTTTTTAATGTTTACTCATATTTGATATTATTTTTATTAATTTCGCCAAAAATTTTTAACATTAAATTCACATATACAATTTTGATATTACAATTATTTATTACAATTATTGTATGTTTTTTGCATATTCAAATAAATCATCTGAAATTTTATTTACGAGGGAATAATCTTTTATCCCCTCCTTCAGTAGAATGATTTTAAGTTTAGTCCGTATTTTAGATTGGAGATTTTTCTTCTTTTTCCAATCACGTGTCTTAATATAACCAGACATCATTCTTGCAATTTCTTTTGCAATTTTTTCAATTCTCTTTTTATCCGTTAGTGGTATATTGGGATATGAAAGTAAAAGGTCATAAAATGCTAACTCTTCTTCAGTTAATCCAAGTTTTTTTCCTTCATCATAAGATTTTTTAATATTTTCGGCTAAATTAATAAGTTCCTCAATCATTTCGGCAGTGGTTATTACTTTTATACGGTATTTCTCTATAACTTCATTTAATCTTTCTGAGAACTTTTTGAATCTTATTGGATTCTTTGCCATACGGATTCTTATATCATCACTTAAAATTTTGATAAGAACATCTCTTACATAGTCCTTGTATTCTATTTTAGCAATCTCAGATAAAAATTCATCAGATAAAACGGAAAGTTCAGGTTTTTCTTTTTTTATCATTTCAAAAATATCAAGTGGATCTTTAGCACTAATACTCTTAGATATTAAACTTTGTATATCGTTTTCGAGTTCTTGAGAAATCTCACGGATTTTTTTAGTGGAATACTTAACAATCATCTTTTTTATCATTTCAAAGAATTCTAAATCATCTCTAATGGCTACTGTTTCAGGATGAGGTCGAGCAAGCAAATAAAGCTTTTTTAATGCTATAACATTCCTAACAAATTCTTTTTTAGTTTTGTCATCTTTTGCTACTCTTTGATAAGCTTTTACTGTAAGTAGGGATAACTCCTCTGAAGATAACTTTTTCCAATCTTTGTAATTAATATTTTTAAAGTATGATGTTATCTTTTCATATCTACGCTTCATCTCTTCAATAACTACTCTAATGTCAGTCATTAAATCCTTTCTTGCCTCACTTGAATATTTAGAAAGAGATTTAGATAAATCATCGGCAATTCCTATATAATCTACAATAAGCCCTCCTGGTTTATCCTTAAATACTCTATTTACCCTTGCTATTGCCTGTGCTAATGAATGATTTTTCAATGGCTTTAAGAAATACATCGTATGTAAGCAGGGAACATCAAAGCCAGTAAGCCACATATCGACAACTATAACCATCTTTAAATCTGAGTTATGGTCTTTGAATTCTTTGGCTAAGTTTTCAAGCTCCTTTTTTGTTCTTATATGTGAGTGGAAATATTCAGGGTCTTTTGATTTATTCCCAGACATCACGACAGCAATCTTTGGAGCATTTGGCTGTTTAGTAATCCATTTATATAACTCTACTGCCACCTTTCTACTAATAGTAACTACCATGGCCTTTCCATTGAAATCTTGAAGACGTTTGTTAAAATGCTCTACAATGTCTTTTGAAACCTTGGAGAGATAGTCCTCTGTAAGCATGATTTTTTCAAGTTTGGCAAATACTTTTTTTATACTCTCTTTTGTTTCTGGGTCATTGGCTACTCTTTCAGAGATTTCATCAAACTCTAAATCAATGAATTCATTTGTAAGATGCAATTCTACAAGACGGGCTTCATAATAAATTGGAACAACTACACCGTGTCTTTTTGCTTTATCAATTGGATAGGCACTTATATAATCTCCAAATACTAAGAATGTTGAACGGTCTTTATAATCTATTGGAGTGGCTGTGAATGCCAAAAATGATGCATTAGGAATGGCTTTTCTAAGGTTTTGAGCTAATGTTCCATAATGGCTTCTATGGGCTTCATCTGCAATTATGATTATGTTGTTTCTATCAGTTAGGAAAGGATAGCTATCATCTTCTGACTTTCTACCAAATTTTTGTATTGTAGCAAAAATTATTCCTCCAGGTGTTTTCTTAATGAGTTCTTGAAGCTCAGCTATACTTTCAGCTCTTTCGGCCTCTGAAAAAACACTTGAAAAAACATTATATAGTTGTTCATCAAGCTCTAACCTATCTGTAAGGAATATTAAAAGGGGATAATTTAAGTGTTTCTGTTTAAGTGCTTTTTTGGCATAAAATAACATTGTTATAGATTTACCTGTCCCCTGTGCATGCCATACAATACCGATTCTCCTATCTTCAGGAGTTTCTCCATAAAGTACGGATTTTATTGTTCTATCTACTGCTTTTTTAACTGTGTAAAATTGATAATATGTAGCTATAATCTTTTTCTTATCATGGATAATAAAGTCCTCGAGGTATTCGATGAGATGTTCTTTTTTAAATAAACCCATTAAAAGTATGTCTAAGCTTGTGTATGGGTTTCCTTTATATTTATACATTGTATTTCCATAATTATCAACTTCTATAACCTCAACATCGTCATCACTTTCAACTCCTTCCCAAACAAAGAATCTATCCCAATCACTTGTTGGAGAGCCGTATTTTGTTTCTAAACCATCACTAACAACGAGTATTTGAGCATAGGTGTAGAGTTGAGGAATGTCTTTCATTTTTATTTTATGGTCGTTAAATGCATCTTTGGCTGTTTGATTGGATTTTGGACTTTTAAATTCAAAAATTGCAATAGGAATTCCATTTACAAATACAACTAAGTCGGGTCTTCTAAATCTTCCATTTTCATAATAGTATTCAACTTCAAATTGATTAGCTACTAAAAATTCGTTTTTATTTATATTTTCAAAGTCAATCAATTTAACAAATCTTGTTTTCTTTTCTCCATTTTCTTTAAATTCTAATTTAACTCCATTAATTAGCATTTCATAAAATATTTTTCCACGCATATTAAAATCTGGGTTATCTATTCTGCTTATAATTTCATAAACTTTAAGTGCCAATTCTTCGGTAAGCCATGGGTTAAGTTTCTTTATAGCTTTTATAAATCGGTTTTTAAGTATTACATCTCTGTAAGAGTCCCTCTCATTATATTCTGGAGTTAATTTTGAGCCATGTTTGTAGGAATAGTTAAGATTTTTAAATCTTCGTATCGCTGCATTTTCTACAACATAATCTTCATTTAATTTTGCAGTCGCTTTTTTCATTTTATCACCAAAATAAACAGCCCCCACTGATAAAAATAACAAAATTATTTATTTAACTCTTTCATTATCTTTAAAATTTCCTCTTTTAGCTTAGGAATATCTTTTTTAACGACTTCCCATGTTAATCCTAAATCTACTCCAAAATATTTGTGTATTAAAATATCTCTCATCCCAGCAAATTCTTTCCATGAAATATGGTTATATTTCTCTCTAAATTCCATAGGCAGGTTTTTAATAGCATCTCCTATAATTTCTAATCTTCTAATAACCGCATCTTGTAAAAATTTAGATGTAAAGAAATCATCTTCAGTTTTATCTTTAAGTGTATTCCTCAATAAGTTCAATACTTTCTAAAATATGATTTAGGAAGATTTTTACATCTTTTTTCATAATATATCCACTGCTTCATTTAAAATCCTCTCTTTTAAAAGTGGATGTATTGAGTTGTAGGTTAATATATCAACTTCTTTTCCTAAAACCTCTTCAAGTTCATACTTTAATCTAACCAAATCTAATAAACTTTTCTTTTTATCAAATTCAACTAAAATATCTATATCTGATGTCTCTTTTTGTTCATTTCTTGCATAGCTACCAAATATCGAAGCTCTTTTAACACCATGTTTTAATAGAATTGGGTAATTTTTCTTTTAATTTCATTGATATTTATAAAAATCACCAATTAATTGGGCAGTTTTAAAGATTAATCGTTCTATCTCTTTGAATTCTTTTTCTCTAAGTAATTATTATTCAATTGATTCTCAATATATTTTAGAACATCCTCTAAACAAACTTCATCCGATTCCTCAACACCATTTTTGGTATGTTTGTGATGAGGGAAGGTCTTTATATTCTTATAGTGAGGAGCATTATCCCACCTAACAATTAAATCTCCATTTTTATCTTGCCAATGGAACGAATATATATAATTTTCATTAGAAACATGCTCTTTAATGTATAGTTTGCCATCATCGATAAGAATAGCTTCAATTTTTAGATAGTAGAAGTCATTTCCTTCTTTAAAATCCAATATTTTAAAATCTTTTATAATTTTGCTATCTTTAAGCAATCTTAACTCTTTCAGCATTTTCTACCTCTTTTAATCTTCTCTCCAACTCTTTAAGTTTTTTCTCATAACTCAGCCACTCAATATAATCATCCCAAGCTTCAAAATCCTCCTCTCTCAATTCCTCAAGCTTTTTCTTAAACTCATCAATTGAGCAGTTATATTTTCTCTCAAACATTTTAATTCTTTCTTTGATAGGAGCAATTTCAGAGATAATTTTAAGCTTTTCAATGGTTATAACATCTTCTTTTGAGACAATAACATCCATAATATCATTCCTTATTCTTATTTTTGATTTCATCAATAATTATTTTTATCTTAAATTATTACTATAAAATAGTTTGTCTCTCTCAACTTATTAAAAATTATTAGGTATAAACTTTTTTCAAAGAATTTTTTATAATTCTTCAACTCTTAACTCTCCAAATACCAATTTTGGTAATAAAGCATCTTTAATTTTCTTCAAAACCATAATTTGTTTTTGATTGTTTATAATTTTTTTGAATAAATGTTGAACTAATGAATGGAAGTTTTGCAGTATTGGTTGTGGTGGAATTAGGATAAATTTGCTACTTTTAAACAATTCTACCTTCAAATGTAATACATTAACACCATTTGCAAAGGTTGAGTTCTCTTTTTGTGAGTATTTTAAATACAGATACAAATAATATTTTAAAAATTCATCTTTTACATCAATTTTTGCACAATCTAATGAGATTATACCAAATTCATAGTTATTTGGTAATATCACAATTGCTGGAGCCCCAACAACCTTCGCTTCTGCTGTCATATCTGTAAGGGCAATAATCAAGTCCCCTTCTTTTATTTTTTGCGTTTCTTTTGCTTTTGTTCCTTTATAATAAATATATTCAGTTTTAAAACCTCCTCCTCTTAAAAAATTGTTTAGTGTTATGAAAATATTCTCTTCTGGTTCTTTGCTGATTTCAGAAGATTTATAAGAGACGCCTTTTATTAATTCTGCAATTTCTCCTAATCTCTTAACTTCCCAATCTTTTGGAATTTCTTTATCTAATTCTTCATTATAAATGAACTCTTCATCTTTAAACGGCTCAAAATCTATAAACCAATTTTTAAATAATTCTAAAGCTATTTTTTCTAAAATTTCATTTTGTTTTTTCTTATTCTCAATTAAATCATCAAAATATGATAAAACAGTTGCTATTTTTTGTTGTTCTTCTGGTGGAGGATATGGAATAGTTAGTTCTTGAAAAATTGGTAATCTAAGTGATAAAACAGTAGAACCTACCGCCATTTCCCTAAGATAAAACCTTAAAATGTGCATTGCATAATATAGATATTTCCCATGTAAATTTCTAAAATTAAAAATAGCATAAGTTCTTTGATGCAAATCAAATTTTCCTTTATAGTATCTTGGCAAAAAATCTCGACCCTCTCCTGGAACAATTACTGCCTCAGTATCAAAAAGATATTTATTACTTCTTTTTACTTTTTCTGACCTATCAAATAGAGGATACTTCCCATCCTCTACTGCATCCTTAACATCTGTTTTTCCTGTTTTTATATCTGCTAACTCTCCTAATCTCTTAACATTCCAATCCTTAGGAATTTTTCCAATCTCTGTTTCTTTAAATTCTGTTTCCCATCTAAATTTAACCATTTATATCCCTTTAATTTTTAATTATTCAATAAAAAAAGCAAATAAATATCCATTAAATTTTATCTACCGCATACCTTATCTATTGAAACGCCCTTAAAACCCTAAAGCATCCAAAACCTCTTTAACTTTGCCTCTCAACTTCTCCTCCTCATCTAACAACTCCCTCAACTTCTCTGAATATTCATTCATCTTAACTTCAAAAGGAATGCCATCATCTTCAATCTTAACTCCAACATATCTTCCAGGCGTTAAAACATATCCATTTTTAGCAATCTCATCAATAGTAGCAACCCTGGCAAAACCAAGTTCGTTTATCTTCTCTTCATCCTCCCCACTCTCAAACATTCTAAACTTATCAACAATATTGTTTATATGTTCTTCAGTTAAAATATTCTGCCTTCTTGAAATCTGCTTATATAAATTCTTCGCATTAATAAACAAAACCTTCCCTTTCATGTGTTCTGGCTTCTCCTTCCTTATAAACCATAGAGAAACTGGCAAACTTACATTATAAAACAACTTTGGAGGGCATGCAACAATTCCATACACAAGGTCGTTCTCTATTATTGCCTTCCTTATTTCCCCCTCTACATTTCCAGCAGACAACGCACCATTAGCCATAACAAAACCTGCTTTTCCATTTGGTGCTGTATGATAAATAAAGTGTAGTATCCACATATAATTTGCATTGTTATTTGGAGGTACTGGAACTTTTTTATTTCCAATTCTTAACCTTGGGTCGTCTGGTTTTATTCTATTTGCATCCCATTCACTATCATTAAATGGAGGATTTGCTACTACATAATCAAAAACCCTATCTATAAATTTATCATCATGATATGAATCTCCAATACGAATATCTCCTTCAGCCCCTCTAATAATAAGGTTCATTTTTGTAAGTCGGTAAGCCATTGGATCAGAGTCCTGCCCATAAATTGATAATTTATTCATATCGACTCCATCATTCTCTAATTTTTCAAGTGCTGAGACAAAAAATCCACCGCTACCACAGGCAGGATCAAATATGCTACCTTCTTTAATATCCAAAACCTTAACAATAAGTTTTGTTAGAGATCTTGGAGTATAAAACTTTCCTCCAAGCTTTCCTTCAACTTCTGTAAATTTTCCTAAGAAATATTCATAAATTCTACCAAACACATCCTTAGCCCGATACTCTTTCTCAAAACTTATTTCTGAAAATTTATTTATGAGATACGCATAATCGTGATTATCAAGAGGGGATTGTGCGTAGATTTTAGGAATTACGTCTTTTAACCTATCAGGATATTTCTCCTCCAATATCTCTATGGCTGTATCAATAATTTCTCCAATATTTGGACTCATCACATTTTCTACAAAATAGTCCCATCTTGTTTCCTTAGGAAGATAAAGAACTCCTTCAGAGAGATAAAAATCTTCATCTTCGAGGATCATTTTTCTAAGTTCTGAATCTTCGGTATATAATTCACTCTTTGGATTAGACAGCTCATCTTCAATCTCTTTTCTTCTCTCATAAAATCTACAAGTTAAAGACCTCAAAAATATAATCCCCAAAACAATATACTTATACTGATGAACTTCCACCTTCTTTCTAAGTTTATCTGCCACTTTCCATAACTGATTTTCAAACTCTGGTGTAAGTTCAAAATGATCGAAAGTTTTATTAGATTTATTGGATGATTTTCTCTTATTTTCTTTCTTTTTAGTTTTTTTAGAATTATCTTTTATATCTAAAAATTTATCAAGTGTTGGCATAAGGCATCACCATAATTTTGATTAATTTTTTATATCTTTCTATATTTCTATACATATATTATTGTATTTTTAGATGCACAATATGATAAGGTTAATAAATATTTTCAATTATATTGCAAGTTCAAGATTTTTATGCAATTCCTATTAAAATCTTACAAGATACCGTGTGTTATTTATTTAAATTTACTATTAAATCCATTGGTTATTTTGATGTTTCTGTCTGATTAAAAATAAAAAATAAAAATGGAAATAAAAAGAGAGTAAAATTGAGCAAAGCATATATAAAAAACATATATAATAGGTTAAGTTATAATATCTACACTATAAAATTGTTGATTTTTTAGTTTAAATTTATATCCTCGATGATGAGTAATAAAAGCTGATTTAATGTGATGATCCCTTTCGGGGTATCTGAGAGGAGTATTTTTTATTATTTTTATTTTTTATTAATTTTTATTCTACTCCTATCGTATATTTCTTTGAAGCTCCTTTAAATAGCATTGATGAAGAGGCAAATTTTAAATATAGGAGAGTTTTATCAACATCTATAATCTTTGTTGATGCTATATGTGTTATTCCAAATCCTTTAATAAGATCTGGTAGAAGTTGAGATGTTGCTCCAACCAAAACTTTCAATTTGGCATTTTTAGACCTCTCCAAGATAAAATCCAGTGTGTCGTTTAGTAGTGATGTTCCGCTTATAAACACTACATCCATCTCCGGTAATAGGCGATATTCAAACGTATCGCTCAGAGTATTTTCATTGGAAAGAGAGGAATTTCTTTCAAAAACATAAATACTATATTTATTACTGTTTCTTAATATCCTAACAAGTGGAATCATATTTCCAATGAAGGCAACTTTTTTAACATCATCTCTATTTAAAATCAGTTCAGCGGCATCTTTACCATTTACCTCAAAGTTAAAATAGTATTGAGATAAAGCATTTATTGCTGATAATCCAAGAGTTCTCTCAACAATATCAAAACTATCTGCCATGTTTATAAAATCCTCCAAATTTTTACCGATATTTATGCCTTTCCTATTCCCATGTCCCTTATACTCTTCCAATAACGTCATTGCCACTCCCAAAGCTTTTTTGCCGTTGCTTTCAATTAACACATAACTATAAGGTAAAGCAAATGAAAAATCGATAATTCTAAAGTTTTTTTCTTTCTCACTCAATAGGTTTAAAGCTCTTTCCTTTATCTGTTCTATTATCATACTTTCTCCTCTCATCAAATCTTATTTTAGTGTTTTTAATTTTTAACTTTTAATTATCTGTTATTATTTTCTTTAAAGCTTTGCTATTTTAAAAAGTTATCACCAATAAAATTAAATAAAATATAATTGAAAGAATTAAAAGATAAAAATCAAACTTGTAAAAAAACTCATGGGGATTTTTATGGAGTATTTAGTCCTTTATAAATCCATTCATCATAAAAATACTGAAAAGATAGCTAAGGCAATAGCAAAAGAGTTAAATGCAGATATTTATGACGTTGATAAAGTAAACCCCGATATAATTAAAAATTATGATGTTATTGGCTTTGGGTCTGGAATTTATTTTGGGAAACATCATAAATCCATATTTAAATTTATTGATAAAATCGGTAAAACAAACAAAAAGGCATTCATCTTTTCCACTGCGGGTTTTCCTTTTTTAAAACCTCTATTTCATAAAGAACTTAAAAATAAACTTAAAAATAAAGGATTTGAAATTATTGGGGACTTTTCTTGTAGGGGTTATCATACATACAGTATTTTTAAATTGTTCGGAGGTTTGAATAAAAATCACCCAAACGAAAATGACATTAAAAAAGCGAAGGATTTTGCAAAAAATATCTTAAAATCTTTTTAAAATAAAAATTTTAAAAATTAAAAATTAATAGTAATAAATAAAAATAAAAAATAAAGATTTGGAGTTAAATTTTATTTAAATTATTTATTATTTTATTTAATTTTATTCAACATCTCCCCTATCTTTTCTTGTGATTCCTCCTTCTTCAATCAACTCTAACCCTTCTAATGGGATGAATCTATCTTCTAATGCCTTTAACACCTTTGGAACTGTTGTATACTCCATCATTGTTGCAGGCAATCTGTGTGGTTGGAATGGACCCATTCTTCTCATTATATCTGCCATCTCTAATGCCTTCTCTCTTGCCTTATCAAAGCCCTTATCTGCAAACAAATCATTAGGGCCGATTAACATTCCATCACAAACTTGGAAACCGAGAGCAATAATTCTTGCTGGTCCATCGAATCTCGTAGGTGTTGCATCCTCTTCTCCAACTGGCATTAATGGCCCCCAGTGGCTACCTCTCATCCATCCGGGAACAAAGTGTGGGTTAGCAAATGGCTCTAAAACCTCCCCAACAGCTGGGAATCCACTTTGAGCCCTAACTATTGCCACAGGATCATCTTTACCAACATACTCTCCAGCTATGTAGTTTAATTTTTCTGTGCTAACAACAGCAGCTATTTCGTTATCTTTTCTTCTATAAACTCTTTTAATTGCATACTTTTCATAATCTCCGATTAGGGCTAAGAGCATATAAACCTCTTCTGGTGTCTCTAAAAATACCTTCTTATGCCCAACGACATCATGAACCTCAAACTTAAATCCTGAGATCATTGATGGATCAAAAACTAAACCAGCGGTGTTGAATGGATCAGCAAACATCTTATAGAGCGGATAATTAAAAGCAGTAGGATCTGTTTTATCACAACAGAATACAACTATTGGCTCACTTTTTCTCTCAACAAACTCCATCTCTGCACAACCTGGCCCCATTCCTCTAACATTTCCTGAGAAACTATCAGATAATAGATCCTGACCTGCCCCATATAATTTTAGCTCTTTTGCAACTTTTGTTGCCTCTTCAAAAGCTCTCCAAGCCAAACCGTGGACTTTTTCGTTATCGCAACCTAATTTATGAGTCATTATTAAGTCAATATCGTCTCCACATCTTGTAACGTAATAGTCCAATATGACTTCATCAACTGCCTCCTCTAAAACTGCCTCACAAACCTCTAATAATTCATCTGGAGCTAATGTATGTCCACACAAGCCACCGACATCTGCTTTTATTACGCTAACAGTTATTTTGTTATTTTCCATTTAAATCACCATTTTAATTTTTAAATTTCTTTTTTTCTGTATTATATTTTTAACATTTTTAAGCAATAGGTATATAAACTTAACTTCAATTCCACATTAACTTTATATATGGGAATTATTAGTTATCCTAATAGGGATTAAAGATTGAGAGGTGATGTTATGGATCCGAAAATAAGTTATTTCCAAACATTTATTGTAGCAAGCAAAACAAAGAGCTTTTCAAAAGCTGCTAAACGGTTAGGAATAACTCAAGGAACTGTTAGCAACCACATATCTGCACTTGAAAAATATTTTGATGCTCAGCTCTTTTTAAGAACTCCTGAGGGTGTTGATCTAACTCCAGAGGGAAAGATATTTTATGAAAGAGCCGAAAAAATATTAGATCTACTAAATGAAGCTCGATTATTAATGAGAGCAATCCATGAGAATCCAGAGGGAACCATAAGAATATATGCATCCACAACACCCGGAGAGCATATCCTTCCATCCATAATTAAAGAGTATAAAAACTCTTACAAGAATGTCGACTTCGATATAACAATTGCTGATTCGGAGAAGTGTTTTAAAGCGTTGGATGAAGGTTTGGCAGACATTGCAGCAGTTGGTTTTCTGAAAAATAAAAACTATGAATATACAATTATCGGAAAGGATAGATTGGTTTTAATAGTTCCTCCTAATCATCCTCTTGCGGAAAAAGGAACAGCAAAACTTGAAGACATATTAAAAGAGGATTACATTGATAGGGAAGAAGGTTCTGGAACAAGAGATGCATTTATAAAGGCATTAAATGAAAAAGGTTATTCAATAATGGATTTAAATGTAGTGATGAGATTGGGTAGCCACTCAGCAGTGATAACTGCCGTCTCTGAGGGATATGGGGTTAGCGTTGTTTCAGAAATTCCTGCTAAAAAGGCGGAAGATGCAGGATTAGTAAAGATTGTTCCTGTTGTTGACTTGGACGTGGTTAGATATCTCTACCTTGTTAAAAGCAGAAGGCCAAAAAACCCAAGTGCAGTTAAATCATTCTGGGAATTTGTTACAAAAATCTAAATAGACAATCTAAAATTAATAATTAACAATTATTAAAACTTTCAAATTCCACTTTTAAATTTTAATTTTTTATTATTTATTTTTATTAAAGAAAATTTTTAAAAGACATCAACCAATATAAAAGGATAAAAATAGATGAACTCTCTTTTATTTTAAAATCAAAACAACTAATAAAAAATTAATTTTAAAAAATAAAGTTAAAGTTATTCTTCACTTATATGGGATTTCCTTATGAAGTTTAATATAACCTTCTGCTCAGTTCTTGCCACAACTCTTCTTATTGTTTCTACTGCATCAATGTTTGCTGACACACTATCAATTCCCCACTCTACCAACTTCTCAACTATGTGAGGTCTACTGCCAGCTTGCCCACAGATTGATGTTTTTATGCCATGCTTTTTGCATGTTTTAATTACATGCTCAACCAACTTTAATACAGCAGGATGATCCTCTTTATAATACTTTGAGACCAACTCATTATTTCTATCAATTGCTATTGTATATTGAGTTAAATCGTTAGTTCCTAAGCTAACGAAGTTTATTCCCTCTTTTATAAAGTCCTCTATGATTAAAGCCGCTGCTGGTGTTTCAACCATAATTCCAAATGGAATATCTTTACATGGTTCTAAACCAACCTCTCTCATTATCTCTTTAACTCTTCTAACTTCATCTGGATGAGTTACGAGAGGAATCATGATCTCTATATTCTTATAGCCCTCCTCTCTCAATCTTTTAATTGCCTTTAACTCACATTTTAATATATCAACTTCATCAAGATCTCTTCTAATTCCTCTCCAACCAAGCATTGGATTGTGTTCTATTGGCTCGTTCTCCCCTCCTTCTAATCCCCTAAATTCATCTGTTGGGGCATCTAACGTTCTATAAGTTACTGGTCTTGGATAAAATGCATCAGCTACTTTTCTAATTCCTTCCATTAACGCCTCTATTAATGCCTCTTCTCCCTCTTCCTCTAAAATCTTTCTTGGATGCTTACCTAAACCTAATATCATGTGTTCTGCTCTCAACAAGCCAACTCCATCTGCTCCTGTAGCAGCAGCTCTCTCTGCAACCTCTGGCATACTGACATTAACTTTAACCTCAGTAGCGGTTATTATTGGGGCTTGCTGAACAACAACTTCCTGTTTTTTCTCTTTTTCTTCAACTTTCTTAATCTCTCCTTCATACACAATTCCTTTCTCTCCATCAACTGTAACGATCATTCCATCTTTCAAAACCTTCGTTGCTTTCTTTGTTCCAACAACGCAAGGTGTTCCTAACTCTCTTGAAACAATTGCTGCATGGCAGTTGAATACAACTATTGGAGTGTAATGCTTAGTCCAAACAATGTAGTTGTGGTTAAATTCGTCTTCTGCTTTAACTGTTATGTTATAGACATCTCCATTATCTTCCCCAACTTTTTTAATCCTGATAGAGTAAATATCACTTTCTTTCAGGAGTTTGATCTTTTGTTTTATTTTTTCAATGCCATCTTTCTCTATGTTGTTAAGATATTTCTCCAATTTATTTATTCCAATGAATAGTTTTTCTTTGTATGTCTTGTATAAATATCCATTATAATCAAAGTTCCTAAGTTCTGGTAGTATTTGTGATAAATCTATTAATTTTTTATCTTCAACTGGTTTTTTGAACTCTTTTAATTTATCTAATTTGATTCTTCTTGTTCTTTGTAGTATTGTCTCTAAGTTGTTGTTAAAGTATATTGCCACTGTTGATGATCTTTTGTATCTCAATCTTGGAATGATTCCCAACCGATACAGTCCAACAATTAAGCCCTCAATCTTTTTGATATGGGAGGAGTTTTGATATATCTCAATTCTTCTTTTATCACTTAAACATCCATCTCCATCAACAAATCCAGCTATTAAATCAGCTATCTCATCTTCGGTAGCATATAATGGGATAGTGTTTATATTATCTTCAATAAAGCCCAATATTTCAGAAGGCATTTTTCTACTTGTTTGGTATTCAATAACGTTGTTTCTATTGCCAATCTCAATAAAACTTCCTCCAATTAACTTGACATCTTCTTTAACTTTTTCTATAAAGTCCCTCTTCTCTTCAGTGTCTTTTTGAGTAAATCTTACTCTTATCGGTTTTCCATTTCTTCTGATGATGTGTCCATCTGAAAGAACTGCTCCTCCTAAATACATAACATCTGCTAAACATTCATATTTCTCCTCAATCATTGGGATGTAATCAATACTTAATACAGAAAGGTTGTTATCTATAATATCTTTTAACTGCACTTTACTGAGTTCTCCATTTACAAACACTGGGAATTTATGATCTGGAGTGATTTTTATTGTATCTTTTGTATTTTTATTCTTTCTATAAACACCAATTTCATATCTCTTTGCCTCTCTTTTTTGAGCATCAATTATCTCTTTCCATTCTGTTTTTAACGTTTGAGCGTTTAATCCTAAAACCTTCAATTTTTCTCCATTTTTAACTAATTCATATACCTCTTTCATTTTTAAAAAGCCCCTATCTGTTAAAACTTTTGCATCTCCCTCTATACAGGTTAATCCACCCTCATCTGTTACTATTGCAGCTGCCTTTTTCATCGCTGGAACCATATCTGGCGTGGTCATCTCTGTTACTAATATATCCCCTTCTTTAACCTTATCTATCTCACTAACGTCGTGGATTATTTTAACAACACCTGTTGCAATGCCCGGAGAGGCACCAATACCCTTTAATAATATCTTTGCCTCTATGTCCTCTTCTTTTGCCTTCTTCTCCTTCTTACCTTTCTTTAATGTAGTTATTGGTCTTGCTTGGAGCATGTAAAACTTGCCTTTCTCATAAGCCCATTCAACATCCATCGGTTTTCCATAGTGTTTTTCTATATTTAATCCAATTTTAGCCAATTCTTTAATTTCATCATCTGATAAAACTTGTTTTTCCTTCATATCTTCTGGAACTTCAACAACCTTTGTTTCTCCTTTCTCATCTTTAATAAACATCGTCTCTTTTCTTGCTATATGCTTATCTATAATTTCCAATGTCTTTTTATTTACTATATAGGTATCTGGAGAGACAGAACCGCTAACAACTCCTTCCCCTAATCCCCACGCTGCTTCAATAACTAACTCATCGTAGTTTTCGCTGATAGGATTAACTGTAAACATAACTCCTGCCTTTTCAGCATTAACCAATTTTTGAACAACTGCTGCTAAGGCAACTTTAAAGTGATCAAAGCCCTGCTGTTCTCTGTAGAAAATCGCTCTTGGAGTAAATAAGGATGAGAAACACTTTTGCACATATTTAACAACATTTTCAGCTCCTTTTATATTCAAGTAAGTGTCTTGCTGTCCTGCAAAACTTGCTGAGTTGTGAGTTATGATTCCAAATCCACAGGAGAAGTTTTCTAATTCTGGGATTACAAAGTCATAAACATCTCCTTCATAGTATCTCTCTTCTACATCTATAACTTCATCCCAAATAACATCCCCATTTATTAACTTTAAGTCAATGCCGTATCTTTCTGCTTTTTTAATTAATCTATTTTTACCTATTTTCTTGCTAAATTTACCTGCGTTATGAGTGATAATTCCTTTCTTAAATCTACCTAATTCATCTCTCACATCTTCCTCTTCTACTTCTCTAAATACAACTTCATCCTTATAGAATGTTTTTCTACAATTTTTGCATATATATCTTTCTTTTCCTTTGTATTTACTTGTTTTGTTTAGTTTTGATTCACAAATTGGACAGAATGCCCTTATAACTTTTTTCATTGGTGTTTTTACATTAAGTTCTGTATTAAATGCCTCTACAAAATCATAATGTTTTTTGTTATCATATTCATTGATTAAAGTCATTAATTTTTCCTTTTTCTCAGTCAATTTTACTTTTTCAGCAAATAACTTAACGTATGCCATTGGAATTGAGATAACGTAATATTTATTCATTTTTTTGGAGATGTATGCATGTATTCCGAGCATACTTAATAAATTAACCACTCCCAAAGCCAACATTTCTGAAGCGGTAGTTAAGCTCACTGTATTTTTAATGTATCCATCTCCGTCAAATAAGCCCCCTAACAAATAACCTATCTTTTCTTCACTGCAATTATATACAAAGTCAGGGATTATTTTTGTTTTGCAGGTTTTTCCTTTGCCTTTTTTGTGGTAGTGAGATATAAACAACTTTTTCATAAGTTCAAGTAGATCAACTGAATATATATAGATTCCATCGTCTTTTTCTTTATACTCTAAGTCCAACTGTTCAACTGCTTTTTTAATTTCTGACTTTATTTTTGATGATTTGTTTGATATTATAACTGCTCTTCCTCTATCATCAACAGTTCCTTCTGCTAAAAATACTCCAAAGAAATACATTATTTCAGGAGTTAATTTTATCTTTACTGGAAGACCTTTGGAGTTTTTGGATTTTCTGATTTTGTTATTATCAATTATCCAATCTTTGAATATATCTTTTAAGTTGATCTCATCTAAGTTATTCTCTGCTTTTATCCCAATGGCTATTGGAATCTTTCTTCCTATTATCGCTTCTTTATCACTTGCATAAGGCACAACGTAAGGTTTTAGTTCTTTCTCATCCAATAAGATTATTGAGTGATTTGGAGATACATCTATCTCTCTTCCACTTCTTGTTTTTATTTTTAAGATTCTTCCATATCCAGTATGTTTATACATTTCCTTTATCTTTGCCCATACAACTTTTCCATCTTTCATTGCTGGAATTTCAATTTCTTTATCTTTTAGGTAGTTATCATAAATGGCATCCATTTTCATTAATTTTATAATTCCATCTACTTTTACCAATGCATATTCATCTTTTGAAACACTTGGTAAATCTTCCGCGGTTGCAGAGCTTCTAACTGCCACTGTTACCTCTTCCTCTCCACATATCTCACATAATTTGTTGTATGCTTCAATAATAGCCAATTTTAAGTCCTCTGGCATCTCTGCCTCTTCTATAAGTGATCTAATTTTTTTCGAAGTTTCGTTTAATGCATCAGTGTCGTTTATGTCTAATCCTTTTAAAAGTTCTTTTATTTTATCCATTAATCCGGTCTCTTTTATAAAGTATCTGTATGCCTCTGCGGTAACTACAAACGCAGGGGGAACTGGTAATCCAGCATTCCACATCTCCCCTAATGAAGCCCCTTTTCCTCCTGCTAACTCAACATCTTTATTTGAAAGCTCATCTAACCATGCAATAAATTTCATTTTATCCCCTTTGATTTTTTGGAGTTATTTTTGCTTTATATTTGATATATTTGGTTTATTACAATATTTTTATTTTTACTTATTTTTCCTATTTGGATTATTAAATCGTATATCATTTATTTTATTTTCATATTTATCTTCTACCATTGATATTTTTAGATTTTTAGAGTGGTGTTGGGTTTATCTATTAACAATACATTGTTTGGTTAGGGAAGTATATATAAGTTTTATTTTAAAACATTTTCATATAAAAATGATGAACAGAAAGAATACAAAAGAATATGATTAGAAAAAAAGTATAAAGATAGTATTTTAGTTAATTTTTAAAAGATAAGTTAGTAAATGGGAGTTTTTAGTATTTTGTAGATGTATTTATTAAAACATATTTTTATTTGCATATTTATAATTTAAGCAAGTCCTTTCCTTGCTCAATGACTATTCTACATGGAACTGGCAATTTCATTGCTGCTCTTCTTAATGCTTCTTTTGCAGCCGGGAACTTGTCTGGATTTACCCAAACAGTTAAAATTGGCTGTCCTTCTTTAACTCTCGCAGCTGTTCCGATTGGTTTTCCAAATGCTAATCTCATACCATCTGAAATTCTGTCTGCTCCAGCTCCGGTAGCCATTTTATGCTCTCTCAAAATTTGGTGTGGGTATGTTCTAATTTGGAATTTGTATCCTAATCTTCCGCACATTTTTGTTAAATATTTGTTTGCTGCAACTCTCGCTGCTTCTAAAGCATTGTGTCTTATTTGTATTGGTTTTTTAGCAATTAAATTTACTTTTACTGGAAATTCTGCTGATAGATTACCCATTATAAAGTGAACTACTTTTGGTTGTGGAACTCCTTTAACATACTCTTTTCTTGTGTATGGTGGCTTATCTACATCCCTATAGCATCTGTTTGGTCTTAAAGAGGCCATTATCATCACCCAAATTTTTAATTTAATGATTTTCATTATTCTTAGTTTTTAAGTTAAATTTTCAAAATAGATTGCCCGTCCTTAAATTTTTTCAGTGTTTTGTATATGTCATAAAGGTTGTCTTGTTGCTTATATTCTTTAATTACTATTTAAAGCTTACTGTTGATCTACTCTAAAAGGATAAACTTTACCACGTGCTTAGCAACTTCAAGTATTTTTCTTGGGGTTATGTAAGAAATAGCATCTCTGTGATATTCTACGCTTATATACTCTTCAACAATTTTTGCTCCTTTTTTAGCCAGTTGTAGTGCAATGAAATGTTCTACTGCATAACCTTCCCCAAATTTTATATCTTTTAGGAATTCTGATTTTATGATTCTAAAACCGCACTGGACATCTTTGAAAAAGTAAAATCTTTTTGAATAAATAAGAACTGCTAAGGATGTTAGTATTGAGGCAAGGAAATTGGATAATCTTCTATGAATGGGAATGTGTTTATAATTCCTAATTCCAAAAACGGCATCTGCATTTTTTTCTTTTAATGTTCTGAATAGTTTTGGAATATCTCTTGGTTTGTGTTGGTAGTCCCCATCAATGTATACGATATATTTATATCTATTTAATGAGAGGGCAAACTTAGTTCCCTTTTCTATTGCTCTTGCTTTTCCTTCGTTTTTTTCATTTCTAATTAAGTATATATTTATTTTGGAATTTTTTGAAAAATTTTTAATAAGTTCAGCAGTGTTATCGTTAGATCCGTCATCTACCACTACTGCATCAATATTCAAATCCTCTAAATCCTTTAAAACCTTTAAAATATTTTTTTCTTCATTAAAAACTGGAATTACTGCGATCATAGGCAATCACTTTTAATATCAATTATAAAATTCAAATATTAAGTTTGATATAACACTAAAAACCATATAAACAGAGTTATTATAAAATTTAATGTTCAAAATAGTATTTAAATCTTCTTTAAAAATCATAACGGAAATTTTAATTTTGATTTAATCAATTTAACCAATAAAAAAATTAGTTGAGTTATTCATGGAAATATGCAATTTCATAACACAAACTATGTTATATCTTCGTTTAATTTTTTATTTTTGTTATAATTTTATAATATACATCACAACGAATCCAAACACGATTCCCAATATAAGCCCCAAAATTCCATAGGTAATTATATCGTTATTATCTGTTTCATTGGTTTTTATATTGCTATTATTTTGAGATATTTTCGATGTGGATGAATTTTCAATGGTTTTTGTGAGGTTCATGCTTTTGTTAATCTCTTCTTTACTGTTTGTTTCATTTATTGTTGTGTTCATGTTTTCTGATGTATTTAAGGTCGAGGTGTTTGTTATGTTTACTGTTGTATTGTCGTATTGAAGTGTTGTATTTTCTGTTTTTAAGGTGTTTTGAGTAATATTCAATGGAATATATTTAATTATTATCTTTTCAGGGATGTTTATAATGCTTATATTTAATGTGTATGTTTTCTTAACGTGGGCTTTATCAACTAAATATGACATTTGAACATTTATTGTATGGTTTCCACACTTTACTGCTTTCCCTTCAAAAATATGCAATATTTTGGCATCTTCTGCAACACCTGCGTAGTATAGTGTAGAGTTTTTGAATATCACTGCATCAGAAGACACTGTAACATTAAAGTTTTCAACAGTATAAGGAGCTCTCCACTGAAATATCACATAGATTGAATTATTTATTAGACATTTTTCTGGAACTACTATGATCTCCGGGTTTGAAGCATAGTTTGCAGTAAAAAGTAATAAAGTTAGGAGTAAGAGAAGTTTTTTTCGAATGGCCATATTATCCACCAACTTTTAATCTTCTTAACCTTTCGTTAAGTTTTTCTACCTCCTCTTTTGTTAGTCGCGTGGCTTTTTTAACTTCGTCCAGCTCTTTTTGTAGCTGAACTACTTTTATCCCGAGGATTATGTTTAGAAGTATGCTAATTGCTACAATTATATATAGGATCATTTTTATCTCCTCCCAAACAACCCTTTAATAAATTTGGAGATGAATGACTCTTTCTT
>Ga0256843_1000253_pt1 | contig 45654 bp, 46 predicted proteins | sample AlvinellametaG_FD_191572 | JGI IMG/M metagenome (GOLD analysis project Ga0256843, IMG submission 191572) | Pompeii worm associated microbial communities from hydrothermal vent at the East Pacific Rise, Pacific Ocean - Alvinella | ecosystem: Host-associated > Annelida > Integument > Unclassified ...
TAAAAAACAAACCGGCTAACACTTCGCCGTTCAGACCCGGCATGACGGCTTCGGTAGATATTATTACCAATGTCAAAAGAGATGTTTTGGCTGTGCCCATCAGTGCCGTTACCGTTCGTTCGGACACCTTACAGTCTACTAAAAAACATACAAAAATAAAGAATGACAATGCCAAACAATATGAAGTGGTTTTTGTCAATAATAATGGTAAAGCCCAACTAAAAGTAGTAGAAACCGGTATACAAGACGATACCAATATCGAAATCGTCAAAGGTTTAAAAGAAGGGAATGAAATCATTACGGGCCCTTACAATTTGGTAAGCAAAAAACTCAAACCCGGTGATAAAATAACCATAAATAAAAACCTTAAAAAATAATACCAAATTGGTATAATTGCAACATTAAAAAAACAAATACTGCTTATCTCTCGCTTTGATTGGTTTGTCCTTTCATGTATTTATGAACAATAATAGAATAGCCAAGCAATAATAAGCCTATGGCCAGCAACCACCATTCTATAAAAAACCGGTTGGGATTGTCAAAGCCGGTATTAAAAGCTGTTAAAGTGCTCTTACCCAGTGGCATTATAAAATGAGGATACATAGCCGACATAATACTCAACCAAGAAAAAATAATTAAATTGGTAGATAACAAAAAAGCTTTGTTTTCTCCCGGATAGGTTCTTATACCCATTAAACCGAATAATGAAATCAATGCCAAAACAGGAAAAATAAATAAGAAAGGATAACTCCAATAATTATGAAACACCCCGGGGTGCAAAAAATACCAAGCTGTTAAAAAAAGACCGATGAGTATCAACTCAAAAAACGATAAGCGTTGAATGATTTTTTTCAATTTACGATTAAAAGCTCCTTTATTTTTTAAAACAACCCAACCAAGGCCATGGATCAAAACCGCTATAAAAATCATGGTGGTGGCCAAGAGTGTAAACCAATCGAAAAAACCGGGCTTGTCCGTAAAAGGCGAAAAATGACGGCTGACAAACCTGATACGAGAACCGGGATGTTCTAAAAACAATCCGCGTAAAATATTGGCAAAAATCAAACTGACAAATACCACTAACATCAAATTTAAAAAACCAAACGTATAACCTAAAAATTTATGTAACAGAGGTCGGTCTTTAAAAACGGTCATCAAATTAAACACCAAGGTTTTGAGTAACAGAAATAAGAAAAACAGTAAGATATAACCGCCAAAATTATCAAACAATACTTGGGTATAAAACGGAAAAAAAACAGTGGACAAGCCCACAAATGCCAACAACCACACTTCATTGGCATCCCAAATAGAACTAATACTATTGATCACTTTTTTTCTTTCATCATCAGTATCGGCAAATAATAAATAGGTCACCCCTGCTCCCAAATCATAGCCGTCGAGCAAAACATAAGTGCCTAATAAAACCGCTAAAATCATATACCAAATCGGTTCCATATCATTTAATTTTAAAACAAAGATACGGTTTTTATAATTTATTTAAACCAATTTGGTATAAGTTACTGTTATTGGGCATACCGCCGTTCCAAGCGGTGTGATAACGAAGCTAAAATTTCATAAGGAATAGTTTGCAATTGCTCAGAAAGTCTGTAAATATCACGATTGTGGTCAATAACTGTTACCATATCACCGGCTTTACAACCGGTACCGGTCAAATCAATACTCAAAGTATCCATGCTCACCACACCGATAACCGGTAAATGATGACCACCGCATTTGACCGTATATTTGCCTTGTCCCAAACGGCGACTGATACCGTCAGCATAACCCAAGGGTAACAGGCCTACTTTGGCAGATGTATCAACTGTAAATTTACGGTTGTATCCCACCGTCTCGCCGGCAGACAAACGTTTGACCTGATTGATTTTTGTTTTGAGCTGCATTACAGGCTGTAACAACTGTTGATATTCGGGTGTCAAATGATAGCCAAATAATCCTAAGCCCGGCCGAATCATATCAAACTGTGCTTCGGAAAAACGAAATACACCGGCAGTGTTAAGCAAATGTCTGAAAAACCCGTAAGGCAAACCGGCTGCCAATTGACGACTCATCTGTTTAAACAAAGTTATTTGGCGTTGCGTAAAATCGTCTTCCGAAGGATCTTCGGCCGCTGCCAAATGCGAAAAAACACTGGCTACTTTTATACTTTCGTCTTGTAACAACGCTTGCAAATCACTTAATTCCGAAGGCATAATGCCGGCTCGGTGCATACCCGTGTCCAATTTGAGATGCACCGGAAAATCACGTATGCCCCGGCTTTTTAAAAATGTTATTAATGCTTTTAGATAAGCCAACGAACTGACTTCGGGCTCTAATCGGTAAGTTACCAAAGACTCAAAATGCTCAAACGAAGGATTAAACACCAGCAAATTGGTTTTAATACCTTTTTGACGCAAGGTTACACCTTCGTTGATATAAGCAACCGAAAAATAAGAAACATCCCATTGTTCTAACAATTGCCCTATTTCATAAGCCCCGATACCATAAGCATTGGCTTTTAAATTGGCCAAAATTTGAGTGCCGGGTTTAATGTGTTGTTTAAAAACCTGCCAATTGTGATACAAACGTTTACGGTCAATTTCGATAAAACTCTCACGCATTATTTATCATTCTTTTGCGCTTGCCGTTGTTGCATCGCCTTAACATAGGCGGCACGGCTCAAAGGCTCGTATTCTTGTGTTTCACCCAACAATACCAACTTGTCATCGTCAGTCAAACGATAACTGTAATGCGCCAAATTACCGGTGCGCGTGCAAACGGCATGCACCTTGGTTACATATTCGGCTATGGCCATCAAAAAAGGCATGGGGCCAAAAGGTTTACCCATAAAATCCATATCTAAACCGGCAACAACCACACGCACACCGCGGTTGGCCAAAGTATTACAGACATCAACTATTTCATCGGAAAAAAATTGTGCTTCGTCAATACCTACCACCTCAACATCTTCTGACAGTAATAAAATCTCTTGTGGCGAAGAAACCGCCGTCGAATGAATCTCATTTTTATCATGTGATACTATATTGGTTTCATGGTAACGCGTATCTATTTTCGGCTTAAAAATTTCGACCTTTTGTTTGGCAAACTGAGCACGCTTTAAGCGTCTGATGAGTTCTTCGGTTTTGCCCGAAAACATACTGCCTGTTATGACTTCTATCCAACCTAAATTTTCTTTGTGATTGACGGGAATTTCTAAAAACATAATGCAAAGGTTATTTATAGCAATAAAATACTTATTTTTGTTACAACGAAATTAATTTTTTTTTCGACTCGTTTGATTGTAACAATGACTTTTTTATTAACAATTTTAAAACTTTATTTTTCGTTAAACTAACAAATCCTTTAAAACCGAATATTATGGATAAACACACGGAGCTAATCAATATTCTAAAAGCTGAATTAACCCTGCTATCTAAAGATATTTTACAAAATATCCATCAAAAAGATATTGAAGCTTTGTATAAATCGACCCGAAAATTGTATGAAAAAATGGCTGCCATTCATCTGTTGGACAAACAATTGGACTCCAATGCCTTGCAAAATTTGATTGCGGAAACCCCGGCTAATATTTCCGAAGAATCAATAACTAAAAATAAGCCCGAAACCGTCAAATCAGACAATGACAATCCTTATAAAAAAGCACAAAACCTGACATTTGTACCCAAAGGACAGAAACAGTCCGGTAAAAAAACCGATGATTCTGTAACGCAAAAGAGCCGTTCGCAATTAAAGAAAATTAACATTGGACTCAACGACCGCATTGCTTTTATCAAACATTTGTTTGACAATGACCAAGAAGCTTATACCGGTTTTATAAACCGGCTCAATGCTTTTGATTCTTATGAAGAAGGCCTGAAATTCATCAATCAAGAGATCAAACCCAAATATAATGATTGGGCAGACAAAGATGAATACGAATTTCGTTTGTTGCAATTGTTTGAACTGAAATTTGCTTAATGGAACCCAAACTATACATAGTCCCTACCCCTATCGGTAATTTGAAAGACATGACTTTTAGAGCCGTAGAAGTATTAAAAACCGTCGATTTGATTTTGGCGGAAGATACACGCACTTCGGGCAAACTACTCAAACATTTTGAGATAGAAACACCCCAACGCTCGTATCACAAATTTAACGAACATAAAATTGTAGATCAGTTAATCACACAACTCAAAAACGGCACTGTCATGGCACTTATCAGCGATGCCGGCACACCGGCCATTTCCGACCCCGGCTACTTGATAGTGCACAAAGCCATAGCCGAAGGTATTAGCGTTGAAACCCTACCGGGCGCCACAGCTTTTGTGCCGGCTTTGGTCAATTCGGGCTTGCCGGCCGAACGCTTTGTGTTTGAAGGCTTTTTGCCGGTCAAAAAAGGCCGCAAAACCCGCTTGGAAAGCCTGCAAAGCGAAACCAGAACCATGATTTTTTACGAATCGCCACACAAATTGCTCAAAACACTCAAAGATTTTGCCAACTATTTTGGAACCGACAGGCAGGTATCGGTTTCACGTGAAATTAGTAAAATTTATGAAGAAACCATTCGCGGCAATATGTCTGAAGTATTAAAAACATTTGAAGAAAAACCAAGTATCAAAGGCGAATTTGTCATTGTAGTGCAAGGCCAAAAAAATAAATAAATCATGAATGAATTTTATAATTTAAAAGTTATTGATAAACAAAAATTAACCCCTGAAAGTGTGTCTATAACCTTAAAGATACCGGAGGAATTAAAAGATATTTTTAAATTTAAACCCGGCCAATTTGTAATGGTTGAAAAAGAAATAAACGGTCAAAACTTGCGCCGTTATTATTCCATTTATAACAGTCCGGATGAAAGTAATAATCTTAAATTAGGTATTAAATTTAAAGGCCAAGATGGTTTTGCCAATTATGTGATGCATAAGCTGCAGCCCGGAGAACTATTACAAGTATCGGCGCCCATGAATGATGTGCCTTTTGACTTGGATGCCGGTCAAAAGAAAAATTTTTTAGGCATTACCATTGGTAGTGGTATCACACCGTTTTACAGTTATTTGCAGTATTTAACCAAACATATGCCCCACACCAAAATGGTTTTGATATACGGCAATGACAGTCCCGAAAAAACCATGTTTTATAATGAGTTAAAAAGCCTGGCACAACAATATCCCGATCAAGTTAAAGTGTATTTTGTATATTCCAAAAGTGACCAAGGCGATTATAAAGGCCGGATAAATAAGGATATTATCCAATCGGTCTTGGAACAAGAAAATGCCGGTTTTGACGGCGTGTATATGATTGGCCCTGACGATCTAAAAAAAACAGCTGCACAAACCTTGGTTGAATCCGGCATACCGGCCGAACATTTGCATTATAGAGTGTATAGTTAAATGAAAATCAAACTAACCTGTTTACTGGTATTACAAAGCTTGTTCTTATGGGGGCAAAAAGCAGAAACTTGGACTGTAAAATTGCCACAAGGCGTGTTACAAGGCACATTGTTGCGTGCCGACAGTTTAAAACCCGGTCCGGTCGTGTTGATTATTCCCGGCTCAGGACCTACCGACCGCAATGGTAATAATCCCATGGCCCATAATAACAGTTTAAAAATGTTGGCCGATTCTTTGGCAGCACATCATATCAGCAGTTTGCGTATTGACAAGCGCGGTATCGGACAAAGCCGTTTAAAAAACTTCAATGAACGAAATCTTGTTTTTGATGATTTTGTAAATGATGCGGTTTTATGGATTAACAAATTAAAAAGTTCATCCTATTTTACAAAAATTATTATAGCCGGACACAGCCAAGGGGCACTCACCGGTTTATTAGCCGCCTGCAAAACCAAGCCCGACGCCTATATTTCGTTAAACGGTGCCGGTTATCCTATTGATTATATTCTAAAAAATCAATTGTCAACCTTAGTGCCACCCGTCAAAAAACAAGCTTATCAAATTATAGATTCTTTAAAAACCGGCAAAAAAACAGCCCAAGTAACCGGCCCCTTGTATATGTTGTTCCGGCCTTCGGTGCAAGGCTTTTTAAGTTCTTGGATGGCTTATGATCCCGGCAAAATATTAGCCGCCTGCAAATTTCCTGCATTAATTATTCAAGGCGACACGGATTTACAAATTACCCTCGATAATGCCCTAAGGCTTAAAAAATTTAAACCCAAAGCAAAACTCATTATCATCAAAGGCATGAATCATATTTTAAAACCGGCGCCCAAAGAACAGATACCAAATCTTAAAACTTATAATGAACCCAACTTACCGTTACATCCACAGTTAGTGCCGGCATTAGTCCGGTTTATAAAAAATATCAATTATTAAACGCCTACTTTAGCCGCATTAATATAAAAAGAGAGCTTAACATCAAAAGTTACATCTTGCGTAAGCACTTGATCGGTCAAAATTACAGCGCTGATTTTAATACTGTCTTTTTTAAAGTATTCGGCCAAATTATCGGACAAGTTTTTTAAAACAACGGTTTGAGCACCGGTATCAGTCATATTGTTTTGCCAAGCTATACGAACCTTGGGCAAGCCGTCGGCTTCTATATATAAATCTATATCGGTTAAAAAATCAAAGGTTGTTGTTTGATTGGCATCTAATTTCAGTTCAATGGTTTTAATAGTAGCTTCTTCAATCAACTCTTTTGAGGTATCATAATCATCAAAACGTTTGTCATCTATATTGACAACCACATCTTGCAAGTTTATGGGTGTTTGTGTATCCAAATCGGCAGTAACCGTAAAGCTAGTAGTATAATCTAAACTGAATTGCGTTAATTTTTCAATTTTTTCACAACCGGTGAACATTAAAAATAAAAGGCTAATAATCAGTATTTTTTTCATAAATTTGTGTTGTATATTGTAATAATAACGGCTTACAAAAATAGATATTATTTTGAAAACAAAGTTTATCAAAATAAAATATTTTATTCAATACAACGAAATGACGTTTATATGAAAGAAGACTTTCTTCATTATATATGGCAAAACGGTTTTTTTAAGCATCAAGAATTGACCACCGTTCAACGCGAACCGCTTAGAATAATCAATCGCGGGCGACATAACACCAATGCCGGCCCCGATTTTTTAAATGCCCGAATATTGATTGACACAATCCATTGGGCCGGTCATGTAGAAATTCATAAATATTCGTCGGACTGGTATGCCCACGGACACGAAAAAGATCCTGCTTATGACAATGTTATTTTACATGTGGTTTACGAAGATAACATGCCGGTTTATAACTCTAACAATGTTCAAATTCCCACTTTGGAATTATCCAAATTCGTCTTAAAAGGTGTTTTAAAACGCTATAACAAACTCATTAAAAACAAGTCTATCCTTCGCTGTCAAAACGATATTCAACAGATTGACAAATTTGCTATTATCAATTACAAATACCGGCTGTTTATAGAACGGCTCGAAATGAAGCACAAAATCATAGACCAGCTTTTGACTGACACCAATAACAATTGGGATCAGGTTTTTTACCAGACCTTATTAAAATATATTGGCGGTCATGTCAACAAAGAAGCCTTTGAACTTTTGGGCAGGTTATTACCCTATAAAATATTTTATAAATATAAAGACAACCTCTTAAAAATGGAAGCGCTGCTTTTTGGCACCGCCGGCTTTTTAGAAGAAAAGAGAGACGATGTTTATTATCAATTATTACAACTGGAATACCGTTTTTTAAAAAACAAACACCAATTAAAACAATTACCGCCCAATACCGTCAGATTTCACCGCATGCGTCCTTCAAATTTTCCAACCATCAGACTGGCACAACTGGCACAATTGTATTTTCAAAACAATCATTTATTTGAAAAACTAGTCGGCATAAAACAGCCGCAAGATGCTTACAATATACTTAACACCACGGCTTCAGCCTACTGGGATACCCATTATAATTTTGAAAAAAGCACCAAATATCAAAAAAAATATATCGGAAGAGATTTTATGGACGTCATTTTAATCAATGTTATCATTCCACTTAAGTTTGCTTATCAAAAATACCGGGGCGAATATAATGCCGACCTTATTATCAGTTTGATAGAAAGCATAAAAGCTGAAAAAAACCGGATAGTAAGCATTTTTAACAAAATAAATCTTAAATCACGCAATGCATTGGACACACAAGCTATATTACAATTGAACGAAAACTATTGTTCACAAAATAAATGTTTATCTTGCGACATTGGACATTACATCTTAAAACAAGGGATACAATGAATATAGAACAAATCAGATATTTTTTTGCCAAACACGGTTTTAACGTATCGACACGCTTGGCCGACAAGTTCGGTATGCAAGTCAACCAAGTGCGACTGTTTTTTATATACGCCTCGTTTTTTACCTTGGGCATCCCCTTTTTATTTTATTTGATTTTGGCATTTACATTACGAATCAAAGATTTTTTTTACCAAAAAAGACCTTCGGTATTTGACCTATGATTAAGCATTTCAGAAACGAACTTTTATTAGCAGCCCTACTGTTTTTATTATTGATAACGGCAGGCACACTCGGCTTTCATTGGTCGCAAAACTACCCGTGGATTGATGCCTTGTATATGACCATTATTACGGCAACCACCGTAGGTTTCGGCGAAGTGCATCCTTTGGACGAAACAGGCAAAATATTGACTATTTTATTAATTTTAATGAGTATCGTCGTATATGCTTATACCATAACCGTGGTTACAGAATATGTAATAGGCGAAAATATTTTTTACAAATTGATTAAAAAACGTATGGAAAACAAAGTTAAAAAATTAGACAACCATGTTATTATCACCGGCTTTGGCCGGACGGGCAAACAAGCCACTCAAAAGCTAAAAAACTATCATAAAAAAGTTGTGCTCATCGATATTAATAAACCCGAAGATGATAAACTGATTGATTACGAAGATATTTTTTTTATAGAAGGCGATGCCACCAAAGACGAGACCTTGATAAAAGCCGGCATTGAGCGTGCCGACAGCTTGCTGACCACCTTGCCTACAGATGCCGATAATCTTTTTGTGGTATTGTCTGCCCGCCAAATCAACCCGGCTTTAAAAATAGTAACCCGCGCCACTAACGAAACCACCGCCAATAAAATGAAATTGGCCGGCGCCGACAAAGTCATTATGCCCGAAGTGATTGGCGGCGAATTTATGGCATCATTGGTAGTGACTCCCGATTTGGTCGAATTTCTTAATGCACTCTCTATGGAAGATGCCAACCAAAAAACCAATTTGGAAGAAATCCTTTTTCAAGATTTGCCTCCGCAATATCAGGGACAAAGTATAGCCACTTTAGATTTACGACGCAAAACCGGATGCACCATTATAGGCTACAAAACCCCTGACCACAGGTATATTATCAACCCCTCTGCCGATACAAAATTGGAAAAAGGTTCGGCGATTATTGTTTTAGGACAACCCGAACAAATACAAAAACTCAACAAACTGTTTAAACTCACTTAATTATTTCTTAAATTTGCCGCGCATATTGCATCACTATGTATAGTTTTATAGAAAATGTCAAGCGGGGTTTGCAACTTCGCATCATCGGTATAATCCGTAAAGATGTTTATACTCAACGTCTCAACCATAACGAACAGTAAAGACGCCCAAATTGGGTATCTCAACAAAAAGATATAATATGAATATAAAAAAAATCATACAATCCGAAAAAATCAATCAACCTGTTGAAGTCAAAGCTTGGGTCAAAACTTTTAGAAACGATAGATTTATAGCGGTCAATGACGGCTCTACCATTCAAAATTTGCAATTGGTTATTGATCCGGACAAATTTGACGAAAGTCTGCGAAAAAAAATCAATACCGGTGCCGCCATTTACGCCAAAGGCGAATTGGTCGAAAGTATGGGTAAAGGTCAAAAAGTGGAAGTGTTGGTAAACGACTTACAGATATTGGGCGAATCCGACCCTGAAAAATTTCCGATTCAACCCAAGCGTCACAGTTTGGAGTTTTTACGCGAAAAAGCCCACTTGCGCCCGCGCACAACCTTGTTTGGTGCTATTATGCGCATCCGGAATACCTTGGCTTTTGCCGTGCACCAATATTTTCAAAATAACGAATTTTTATACGTCAATACGCCTATTATAACAGGAGCCGATGCCGAAGGCGCCGGCGAAATGTTTCAAGTTACAACACTTGACTTGCAAAATCCGCCTAAAGACGAAACCGGTAATATTGATTATAAAAAAGATTTTTTCGGTCGCAAAACCAACCTGACGGTCTCGGGACAATTAGAAGCCGAAACCTATGCCATGGCCTTGGGCAAAGTTTACACATTCGGCCCCACTTTTAGAGCCGAAAACTCTAACACGACCCGTCACTTGGCCGAATTTTGGATGATAGAACCCGAAGTGGCCTTTATGGATTTGCACGGCGATATGGATTTGGCCGAAAGCTTTGTCAAATATATCATCAAACAAGTCATGGACAAAAATTTTGATGACTTACAGTTTTTAGAACAACGGCTTAAAAATGAAGAAAAACAAAAACCCCAAGCCGAACGCAATGCCCTTGATTTAATTGCCAAATTACAATTTGTCTTAGACAATAATTTTATCCGCCTCAGCTATACCGAAGCTATTGAAATATTGAGAAATTCAAAAGCATTTAAAAAGAAAAAATTCAAATTTCCGGTCGAATGGGGCGTCGATTTGCAAAGTGAACACGAACGTTATTTGGTCGAAAAACACTTTAAAAGTCCGGTTATTATCTATGATTATCCTGCCAAAATCAAAGCTTTTTATATGCGCTTAAATGACGATGAAAAAACCGTCAGAGCCATGGACGTTTTATTTCCCGGTATCGGTGAAATCATCGGCGGATCGCAAAGAGAAGAACGTTTGGATGTCTTATTGAAAAAAATGGAAGAACTCGGCATTGATCAAGAAGAATTATATTGGTATATAGACACACGACGTTTCGGAACAGCCGTCCATAGCGGTTTCGGACTTGGTTTTGAACGCATTGTGCAGTTTGTAACAGGTATGGGAAATATTAGAGATGTTATCCCCTACCCGCGTTTTCCGGGAAATGCTTCCTTTTAAACCGGGTAAATTAGCGGCTACTGACAAAACAAATAACTAATTGTTGTATATTTGTTTGTATCAAAACAACATTTGAATGAAAACAAACAAACATAAAATTGCCGTTTTGGGTAGCGGAAGCTGGGCAACTGCCATTGTAAAAATGTTGACCGAAAACATGCAGGAAGTGGCGTGGTATGTTCGTAGCGCTTATACCAAAGAGCATTTTAAACTGCACCGGCACAATCCTAAATACTTGCAACAGGTATTATTTGACCCCAAACAAATTAAAATCAGTAACGATATCAATGAAGTGGTAGCCTATGCCGACACCATTATTATTGCCATTCCATCGGCTTTTGTCAAAGCCGAATTGGACAAAATTACCATTGATCTAAAAAAGAAAATTGTCTTTTCTGCCGTCAAAGGTATAGTGCCCGAAACCTTATTAATCCTCGGTGAACATTTAAAAAAATACCACCAAGTGCCGGAAAAAAATCTTGGCGTTATTGCAGGCCCTTGTCATGCCGAAGAAGTGGCTATGGAACGGCTTTCTTATTTAACCATAGCTGCCAAACGTAAATCTGTAGCCAAACAAATGTCCGGTTTTTTAGAAAGTTGGTATATCAAAACCACTTATTCCAAAGATGTATTCGGTATTGAATGGGCGGCGGTGCTCAAAAATGTTTATGCCATAGCAGCCGGTATAGCACACGGCTTGGGGTATGGTGACAACTTTCAAGCCGTTTTAATATCCAACTCCATACGCGAGATGAAAAAATTTATCAAAAAAAATGTGGACAAGCACAAACGAAATATTGATAATTCGGCTTATTTAGGCGATTTATTGGTAACGGCCTATTCTATTTTTAGTCGTAACCGCACCTTTGGTAGTATGATAGGTAAAGGTTATACCGTTCGTAGTGCCATGGCCGAAATGCGTATGGTAGCCGAAGGTTATTATGCCGTAAAATCAGCCTATAAAATTAATACGGACAAGGGCGAAAACAAAGCCAATACACCGATTATCGATGCGGTTTATAATATTTTATACAAACAAGCCAATCCTAAAAACGAATTTGTAAAACTCTCTGAAAAACTCAACTGATGATCAACCCCTTTGACGACACCTATTTTATGAAAAAAGCCCTACAAGAAGCGGAATTAGCTTTAGCCGAAGGCGAAGTGCCTATAGGTGCCGTTATTGTTTGCAATAATCAAATCATTGCCAAAGGACATAACCAAGTGGAAACTCTTAACGATGCCACGGCTCATGCCGAAATGCTGGCTTTTACGGCAGCTACCAACTATTTGGGAAGTAAGTATCTAAAAAACTGCACTTTATACGTCACTTTAGAACCTTGTCAAATGTGTGCCGGTGCCGCCTTTTGGGCACAAGTAGGCCGGATAGTTTACGGTGCTACCGACGAACAACGCGGCTATGAACACTGGCATTGTAAAGTGCATCCCAAAACAGAAGTCGTTAAAGGCGTTTTGGCCGAAGAAAGTCAAGCGTTGTTAGACACTTTTTTCTCAAGATTGCGAAAAAAGAAATAGTGAAATTACCATAAAGATATATTATATTTGTCAACAAAAAAATTAAAGATATGATAATAGCCATAGGAAATGACCATGCCGGCACCGAATATAAATTTGCCATTATTGACTTACTCGAAAAAATGGGACACACCATTATTAATTTTGGCACCGACACCAATGAAAGTGTAGATTACCCCGATTATATACATCCGGTAGCTGTAGCTATAGAAAACAAAGAAGCCGATTTAGGCATCATCTTGTGTGGCAGCGGCAACGGTGCAGCCATAACGGCCAACAAACATCAAGGAGTGCGTGCTGCATTATGTTGGAGCAAAGAGCTGGTTGAACTGGCTCGCCTGCACAACAATGCCAATATTTTGAGTCTGCCCGCCCGTTTTATTTCAAAATATCAAGCTCTGGAATATGTCGAAACCTTTTTAAAAACAGAATTTGAAGACGGCAGACACCAAAGACGCATTGAAAAAATTCCGGTTAAATAAGATACCCTCCTTATAATTTCAATAACTGATTTAAGTTATCACAAACTTTTATCTAAATGTCATTTGTTATTGAAAAAAATTATAATATCTCATTTTTTTTAGCTTTTTGGATGTTATTTTTGTTAAAAAAACAAAACCAATGACAACACACATGCCTATTTTAGGAGAAAAATTTCCAAAAGCCACGGTGCAAACCACACATGGTACCAAAACCATTCCCGATGATTATGATGGTAAATGGTTTGTATTGTTCAGCCATCCGGCAGATTTTACGCCCGTATGCACAACCGAATTTGTAGCTTTTACAAAAAAATATGACACTTTTAAAAAACTAAATATCGAATTAATCGGTTTATCTGTCGATCAGGTTTTTTCACATGTTGAGTGGATCAACAAAATTGAAACCATGTTTGATATTAAAATTCCCTTTCCCATTATTGCCGATACGGCTGACGGTCTTTCAAAACAATTGGGAATGATACATCCGGGCAAAACACAAACCAATACCGTTAGAGCCGTTTTTGTAGTGGATCCTTACGGAACCTTACGATTGAGTTTTTTCTATCCGCAAGAAATAGGGCGCAATATGGATGAAATTTTGCGCGCCATCAAAGCCATGATGGTTACCGACACTTATAATGTAGCAACCCCTGAAAATTGGCCTAACAACCCCCTGCTTGGCAGTGACTTGATTATGCCACCGGCCGACACCATAGACAAAGCCATAAGCGCCCAAGAAGAAGACGAATGTTATGATTGGTGGTTTTGTTACCGTGGATGGGTAAATAATTTTGATGAAATTTAACTCTGCTATAAAATTACATTATAGTAACATAAAAAATAATTAGTCAAAATACTTTACAAAGCTTATTTGGTGTCGTATATTTGCAGTATAAACAATTAAAAAATAGACTATTATGGAAGACATAACAAGAATGCCGTTATTAGGAGAAAAATTCCCAAAAGTAAATGTTCAAACCACACATGGTGCCATGACTTTACCCGATGATTACGAAGGTAAATGGTTTGTATTGTTCAGCCATCCGGCAGATTTTACACCCGTATGTACTACAGAATTTGTAGCTTTTGCACAAAAAGCGGACGAATTTAAAAAAATGGGAGTTGAATTAATCGGGTTATCCGTTGATCAAGTTTTTTCTCATATCAAATGGGTAGAATGGATTAAAGATAATTTAAAAGTGGAAATTCCTTTCCCTGTCATAGCCGATAGTGCCGAAGGTGTATCCAAAGCCTTGGGTATGATTCACCCCGGTAAATCGAGCAGCAATACCGTTCGTGCCGTATTTGTTGTAGATCCCAAAGGCAACTTACGCTTAATGATTTACTATCCGCAAGAAATCGGTCGTAACGTTGATGAAGTCATCAGAGCCGTAAAAGCTTTGCAAACTTCAGACAAATTTGGAGTAGCCACACCCGAAAACTGGCCTAACAACGACCTGATTGGTGATCATGTTATTGTGCCTCCGGCTACCGATGTGGCAACTGCCGAACAAAGAAAAGGCAAAGAAGGCTGCTTCGACTGGTGGTTCTGTCATAAAGAATTATAAAAATTTCTTGAAACAAATTGCAAAAGCCGCCTGAATAAGGTGGCTTTTCATTTTAAAAAAGTATTAAAAAATACCGTAAATTTGCCTATTCAAATTTAGAGTTATAACTTATGAGAATACTGACAGGCATACAAAGCACGGGCACACCCCATTTAGGAAATATTTTAGGCGCCATTATACCGGCCATTGAAAAAGCTAAAAATCCGGAAAACGATTCCTTTTTATTCATTGCAGATTTGCATTCGCTTACGCAAATTAAAGATGCCGAAACATTAAGAGAAAACACCTACAGCACGGCAGCTACATGGTTGGCCTTTGGTTTAGATGTGGATAAAACTGTTTTTTACCGCCAATCAGACGTGCCGCAAGTCACCGAACTCACTTGGTATTTGAGCACATTTTTTCCATACCAACGTTTAACGCTGGCGCATTCGTTTAAAGACAAAGCCGACCGCTTGGAAGATGTCAATGCCGGATTATTTACCTATCCCATGCTTATGGCTGCCGATATATTGCTCTATGATGCCGAAGTAGTTCCCGTAGGTAAAGATCAAAAGCAACATTTGGAAATGACCCGCGATGTGGCCCAACGTTTTAACCGGCAGATGGGCGAAACTTTTGTTATTCCGGACATTGCCTTGCAAGAACAAACCATGTATGTCCCCGGAACAGATGGTAACAAAATGAGTAAAAGCCGCAATAATATTATCAATATATTTTTGCCGGATAAAAAGCTGCGTAAACAAATCATGAAAATAGTAACCGACAGCACCCCTTTGGAAGAACCGAAAAATCCGGATACAGACAATGTTTTTGCTCTATATAAACTACTAGCTACACCCGAACAAACCGAAGACCTCAGACAAAAATATCTGGCAGGGGGATTTGGTTACGGTCATGCCAAGCAAGCCTTATATGAACTGATTATCGACAAATTTTCGGAAGAAAGAGCACGGTATAATTATTATATGGAAAACAAAAACGAAATTGATAAAGCTTTGCAAAAAGGCGCCGAAAAAGCCGCTGTGGTAGCCAATGAAGTTTTAAATCGCACACGTCAAAAATTAGGTTTTAACAAACAATAAATATGGTTATAATTACCCTGCAAAGAAAAAAATGTATCGGCTGTAATTATTGTGTCGAAGTAGCTCCGGAGCAATTCCGGATGTCTAAAAAAGACGGAAAAATCAATTTGATAAACGCTTACGAAAGAAAAGGATTTTTTACTTTAAAAGAACCTAATAACGACATCTTTGAACAAGTTCAAAAAGCCGCCGATCTTTGTCCGGCTAAAATTATTTCGGTTAAAATAAAATAATACCAAATCGATTTATAAGATAGCCCAAACATTACATATAATACCGGATAAATAGAAACAAAAAAAGCACCCACATTTTGGGTGCTTCTATGTAATGCGGTCTGGACGAGACTCGAACTCGTCTCGGCTCAGCCGAGATGACAGGCAGGTATTCTAAATATTACGGTAACTATCAAAAATGTTTTATGCAACAATGTTTTAAACGCTTGTTAAAACTCGAATGACAAGAAAACAGGCTATAAATCAATAGCTTCAATTTGATTTTTTTCGGAATCTATCAACCATTCGATATAGCGTCTGTTTTGTCGCTTAAGCAATTTTTCATAAATAAGAGCTTCACTCTTTTCATCAAAAATTTTAACAAATACAAGTTGCCAATCATTGGTTCTTCGAGTATATCTTGATAAACCCTTATTATGTTCAATCAAACGCTTTTTTATACAATGCGTTATGCCTTTGTAATAAACATTTAAAGAAGGGGAAAATAATATGTAAGTAAAATATGACATCTAACAAAAAAAGCACCCAAAATGTGGGTGCTTCTATGTAATGCGGTCTGGACGAGACTCGAACTCGCGACCCCCTGCGTGACAGGCAGGTATTCTAACCAACTGAACTACCAGACCTAATTGCTTTTAGCGAGTGCAAATATAAGCACTTTTTTTTATTCTGCAAACAAAAAATAATTTTTTTCATATTTTTTTTTACCGTTACTTTGAATTTTGAAAAACCAAGCATCACATACTATGATATTAGTTACAGGTGGCACAGGCCTTATTGGTGCACATTTATTGCTTTTTTTAACACGAAAAGGCTTATCACCTCGTGCTATTTACAAAGACGAAAAAAGCCTGAAAAAAACCTTACATTTATTCAACAATTATAGTGCCGAACCCCAAAAACTCTTTAACCAAATACAATGGACTAAAGCTGATATCACCGATATTTGCAGTCTTAAGCCTGTCTTAAAGGGCATCACGCAAATTTATCATACGGCTGCTTTGGTTTCTTTTAATCCTGCAGACAAACAACAACTATATCAAACCAATGTAGAAGGCACGACCAATCTTTTAAATTTGGCCTTAGACCAACCTATTGAAAAATTTTTACATGTTAGTTCCATAGCCGTGTATGGTGCTTATGAACAACCGGTTACCGAACGAACCAATTGGCAATGGAAAGAAAAACACAGCGACTACGCTGTTAGTAAATACCTATCCGAAATGGAAGTGTGGCGTGCCGGACAAGAAGGATTACCTGTTGCCATTGTTAACCCGTCGGTAGTTTTAGGAGCTCATTTCTCAAATAGTGCCATGAGCCGGTTTATAAAGCAAGCCACAAAAAAAAGGCATTATTACCCACCCGGCAGCACAGGTTTTGTCGATGTATGGGATGTGGTCAAAGCCATGACCGATTTGATGAAGAGTCCTGTTGTTAATGAATCATTTATAGTATCGGGGTATAATAAATCATATAGTGAAATATTAAGCCATACCGCAAAACTCTTACAGTTACCCGCACCAAAAAAACCATTGCCTAAATATTTGGCTTATGGCATATATGCCACCGGATTTTTACAAAGAATAATACAACCGCAATCGGATTATTTAACTGCAAATATGTTGGATACCTTATTTCGACAAACGGCTTATTCATCGCAAAAATTACAAGATACTTTTAATTTTAAATATATTCCGTTTGAAGCAGCCTTAAGCAATTTGATAGATCAATACCGGAAATCACCTTATTAAGATGACTATTTATCCTGCCAAAATACCCTTTGTTCTACCATACCTAATGCCGTCCTTGACCTTTAAAAAAAATACTACCGGCAAAACCGTTTTTTTAACCTTTGATGACGGACCTACACCTGTTGTAACCGATTGGCTGTTACAATTTTTGGAAAATGAAAACATACCGGCGACTTTTTTTTGGGTAGGTGAAAAAATAAATAAAAACAAAGAATTAGCCCGGAAAGTTGTCAATGCAGGACACACAATAGGAAATCATACCTACCACCATCTTGATGCCTGGAAAACCGGCACAAATCTATATATAGAAGAGATTAAAAAAACCGAAAAACACATAAACGGCTTATACAACTCAAAAAAATTGTTTCGGCCACCTTACGGACACCTCAGCCCAAAAAAAATTAAAATTTTAAAACAAATGGAATTTAAAGTTGTCATGTGGACGGTAGTCAGCGGCGACTTTTATCCCAAATTAAATACGGACAAGGTTATTAAAAAATTAAGCCGTCAAACCAAGCCGGGCTACATATTGGTATTTCACGACAGTCGCAAAGCCTTTAAAAATCTCAAAAGCATTTTGCCACCTGTAGTGCATAATCTCAAAAGCCGCGGATTTACATTTGAGATGCTGTAATACCAAAATAATATTTGTTTTAGTCCGATTTGATATAAATCTAATTTTGGCTCTTTTTTTATTGGTAAAATCATCATATTTTTGATTTTAATCTTCAAAAGATGGATACTATTTTTACAAACGGATTAATAAGTATGTTACAGGCTTTAATGCGAATATTTATCATTATAATATTTGCAGGGTTTTTAGTCCGGAAAAATATTATTGACAAAACACAGATTGACGCTTTGTCTAAAATTACCGTCATTGTATTGCTGCCGGCTTTGGTTTTTGGCAATACCTTACAATATTTTGATCCGCAACAACTCACCTATTGGTGGTGGTTACCCATACTCGGAGTTTTATTGAGTGCATTAGGCCTGCTATTGGCTTCTTTGGTGTTTTTGCCCCGGCCTTTTAAGCATAAAAATTTGTTAGCCCTATCCTCCATGCAAAATGCCGGCTATTTGGTGCTGCCTATTGGTCAAGTGGTTTATCCGCAGCAATTCGAAGCATTTTCCTTATTGGTTTTTTTATTTATTTTAGGCTACAATCCCGTGCTTTGGACTATTGGCAAATATTTGATTACAAGTGAGCAATCACAAAGCATAGATTTTGACTTAAAAAAAATTATCACTCCGCCTGCAGCCGCCAATATTATTTCTTTGCTATTGGTTTTATTGGGTTGGCAACATATTTTTCCAAACACCTTGGTAGCATCGGCCGATTTTTTGGGACAAGCCGCCGTGCCTATGGCAACCTTTGTATTGGGAGCTACTTTAGGCAGTATCAGCTTGAAACAATTACCGGCATTTTCTGAAATTTTTAGAGTATTATCTGTAAAATACTTGTTAATTCCCATGGCTGTTGTGGCACTATTATGGCAATTTAATATAGGACACAACTACCCCCTTTTGTCCGATTTTTTAATCATACAAGCTGCTGCTGCTCCTGCCACAGGATTGATTTTACAAGTCAGAGCTTATGGCGGTGACCGGCAAAAAGTAGCAGGAATAATGTTTATTGCTTATTTATTTTGTTTGATAGCACTACCATTTTGGATTGCACTATGGCACCATATCAACGGCTAAAATAATTAATATTGAAGCTCCGGTTTAAAATTATACTATTTTGTGTAAATTAGCGTTTAAATATATTAGCAATCGAAAGGTCAAAACCTTTGCCTGATTTTTAAATATAATCAATACAATGACAAAGATTCAAAACTACACCGTTTATTTTGTTTTTTTTACAGGCTTGTTTCTGCTGACACAATGTTCTACACAACGAAACAATTTTGTCAATAGAAATTTGCATCAACTTTCCACTAAATACAACGTATTGTTTAACGGTGAAGAAGCGCTCAACGAAGAATTGCAAAATATTCATGACTCCTATCAAGACAATTTTTTTGAAATTTTGCCGGTAGAACAATTTAATGCCGAATACACCATAAACTTACCCGGGCAAAAAACGACTAATGACAAACTGGACCGTGCCGAAGAAAAAGCCGTTAAAGCTATTCAAAAACATTCTATGGAAATACATGGTGTGCAAGAAAACAACCAGATAGACAAAGCTTACTTGCTTTTGGGTAAAAGCCGTTATTATCAAAAACGTTTTATGGCCGCTTTAGATGCGTTTAATTACGAGTTAGACAACGATTTTAAATCGGATATAAGACCACTTTTCAAATTATGGAAAGAAAAGACCAATATCCGTATGGAAAACAATGCACCGGCTATTCGCAATTTAAAATTCTTGGCCCGTCAAAAAAATACACCGCAAGAGGTCCGGTCTGAAGCTTATGCCTATGCCGGACAAGCGCTTATTAATATGGACAGTCTGGATTTGGCAGCTCAAAACTTGGAAAAAGCAGCCGAACTGGCCAAAGACAAAGAAAAAAAGGCTCGCTATAAATTTATAGTCGCCCAACTACTCGACCGTTTAAACCTTCGCGATTCGGCCGTCAGCTATCTGCAACAAATTGAAATCCAGAAAAGACCTCGCAAATACAGTCTGCAAGCCGAGTTGTATCGTTATCATTTATCATTAGATGACACAATGCAACATCAAGCCATGCTCGATGCGCTTTATACCAAGCTCAAACGCTATGAGTATCATAAATTTTATCCGTATATCAATTACGAAATAGGCGAAATTTTTCACTACAAAGACAGTTTACAAAAAGCCGTAGATTATTACACCAAAGCTGCACGGGGACAAGACCAAAAACTCAAAGAAAAAGCCTATGAACAAATGTCAAAAATCGGCTTTCAAAAAAAGGATTACTTGATGGCCGGTGCCTATTTGGACAGTCTTTTACAAGTCATGCCCAAAGAAACCTTAAAATATTTAAAAACCACGCATAAACGCCGCAATATTGAAGATATCATTGTCTTGGAAAAAATGATTAAGCGAAACGACAGTATCATGAAACTGGTCAATGCCGACAGCTTGACACGCGTCAAAATGATTCAAGCATATATAGACCGGTTGCGTCAAAAAGAAGCCGAAGCCGCCAATAAACAAAACGCCCTGACCGACTTTTCAACCGTAACGCCCAAATACACGAGTTTTTATTTTTATAACAATTCGTTGGTCGAAAAAGGTAAAGCCTATTTCAATAAAACTTGGGGTAAAATGTCCCTGGCGGATATGTGGCGTCTCAAAAACAAAATGAGCATAGACGAGACGGAAGATGTTGACAATGAAGATGTTGAAGAAAACACAACTGACCAAGAAGCGACCTTACCCGATAAATACAAAATTTCTTATTACTACAAACAAATTCCTGCAGAACCTAAAAAAATTGACAGTATTTTAAGCGACTTAAACTATGCCCATTACCAAGCCGGCATGATATACTTTGAAAAATTTAAAGAACTTGAAAAAGCCCAAGAACACTTGGAAACCATGCTGTCAGGAAAGCCCAAAAAAGAACTGGTGCCACCGGCTAAATATAATTTATACAAAATATACAAACTTTTAGGCGATAATTTAATGGCGGAACATTTGTCTCAAGAAATTTTGGATAAATATCCGGAAAGTATTTATGCCGAATTAATTAAAAATCCGGACAAAATATCGGAACGCTCCAATAAAGCCTTTCAAAAAGCTTACGACACCTTATACCAGCTCTATACCGCCCAACAATATGACCGGCTTTTAAAATTATCTGACCCTATGCTGGTCAAATTCAGTTTTCATCCCGAATTGGGCAAAATAGAATTGTTACGTGCAACAGCCATTGCTCGCAGTCAAGGACTGGATGCCTATGAAAAAACCTTAAAAAATATCATTCTCAAATATCCCAAAAGCCCTTATGAAGTTGAAGCAAAAAAACGTATGGAACTGGTCAATAAATACAAAAGAAAAGTCTATACCAATGCCAAATCCAATGCCTATAAACTGGTAATCCCCTTTGATATTTTTTCTCCTTCGGCCGATACATTTATTGACTGTATAAACCGTATTATTACAGAAAACAAAAGTACCCATCTTAAAATATCAAAAGATCCGTTTACAGCCCATCAAAGTTTTATAGTGGTACATAACTTCTTAAGTGCAGAGTCAGCAGAATATTTGGCTGACTTATTAAAAAAATCAGCTTGTGCACCACAAAATTATTTTGTAATTTCGTCAGATAATTACAAAACCCTTCAACTCACAAAAAAATTGAAAGCCTATTTGGATTTTGTCCAACAACAAAATAAAAATCAGATAAGGAATAATAAAGATTCGGATAACAAACAAACAAAACATTAAACAATACAGGATTATGTTTGCAGAAAAGAAAAAAAACAGTAGTGAATATTCAAAATTACCCAATCATATTGGTGCAACAACCAAAATTAAAGGTGATATCACCTCTCAAGAAGATTTTAGAATAGATGGCCATTTTGAAGGCAACTTGACCACAACCGCCAAAATTGTTTTAGGTGAAAAAGGTAGTCTCGATGGTAATATAAAATGTGGTAATGCTGAAATTTTAGGTAAAGTGTCCGGCGACTTGGTAGTAGACAACTTACTAAGTGTCAAATCAACCGCAAGTATTGACGGTAATGTAGTAACCGGCAAATTAGCCATTGAACCCGGCGCTGTCTTTAATGCTACTTGCCAAATGAAAGGGGCTCAAACCAGCAAACATGCCGCAACCAAAACAAAATAATTACCGTAAATTTTTGCAATTTACATCTATCCCGTTTGAAATGTTTATCATCATTTTTTCGGGATACAAACTTGGGGCATGGCTTGATGGTAAATATCCTAACTCCGGTAATTTGTACACTCTAATTGGCACATTATCGGCAGTACTCATAGCTATGATTTATATAATCCGTCGCATTCAAAAAATTTCCAAATGATGGCAAGAGCAGTATGGTTATTAGGTTTATCGGTAGTGGTATTTATAATTATCAAATTTGCAAATGGATTTTTTTTAGAACTTTTTAACGTTGACAATGTTGATATTGTTAATCGCTTTTACAATTTTATTACCGTAATTTCTGCAGTTATGATTGTCAATTTATTGATGGTCTATCTTTACAAAATCAAATATGTCGGTTATACCTTTTTGATTTGGTCTATGCTTAAAATCATGCTGGTTATGGGATTTTTTATTGTTTTTGTATTAAAACCCAAACTTCAAATAGGTAATTGTGTAATCTTCAGTGTAATGAGCGTATATTTTATGTATTTGATATACGAAGTCTTTTTCGCTATGTTTTTATTAAAAGAAAAAATTCCCGCCGTATAGACAGGAATTTTTATAAAAATGATAAGATTATTATAGTGGCTTATTTAGCCATTAAAGCTTCAATTTCTTCCACTGTTATAGGAATATTTTTCATCAAATTGACAGGTTCACCTTTTTCTTGTATCACATAATCGTCTTCTATACGCACGCCTATACCTTCTTCGGGAATATAAATGCCCGGTTCAACGGTAAAGACCATGCCGGCTTGCATGGGTTCTTCCAAAATACCGTAATCATGTGTATCCAAACCCATGTGATGCGATGTGCCGTGCATAAAATATTTTTTATAAGCCGGCCAGTTAGGATCTTCATTTTTGATATCCTCTTCGGTCAACAAACCGAGCTTTATCAATTCCTTTTCCATAATACGGCCCACTTTATCTTGATATTCAGCCCAAATAACACCGGGTTTCAACATTTTGGCAGCCGCATCTTTAACACGCAATACAGCCTCATAAACTTCTTTTTGACGTGGCGTAAATTTACCGTTGGCAGGCACACAACGGGTCATATCAGATGCCCAGTTGCCATATTCGGCGCCTACATCGAGTAAAATCAAATCTCCGTCTTTTATTTCTGCGTCATTTTGAATGTAATGCAGGACATTGGCATTGGGGCCACTGGCAATGATGGGCGTATAAGCAAAACCACGCGAACCGTGACGCAAAAATTCGTGAGCAAATTCGGCTTCCAGCTCATATTCTTTCATACCGGGACGCACCTTGTCCAAAATACGACGGAATCCGGCTTCGGTAATATTACAAGCTTTTTGTATTTGAGCAATTTCTTCGGGCTCTTTAACACTGCGTAAGCGTTGTAAAATGGGATTGCTGCGTTCAAATTTATGCCCGGGAAACATTTTTTTAGCTTTTTTGATAAAACGGTCCTCCCGTGTTTCCACTTCGGTCGAAGCGCGATAATGCTCGTTGGTATTGATATAAATACGCTTGGCTTGAAAAGCCAGTTTTTTGAGTATGGCATCAAAATCTTGTAACCAATGCACATTTTTTATTCCGGTAAGTTCGGTTGCTTTTTCTTTGGTGAGTTTTTCACCCTCCCACACTTTGATATGGTCGTTGGTTTCTTTTAAAAACAATATTTCACGATCATTTTTATCTTTGGCATCGGGAAATAAAAGCAAAATACTCTCTTCTTGATCTACTCCGGTCAAATAAAAAATGTCACGGTGCTGAGCAAATGGCAAAGTGCTGTCGGCACTGATGGGATAAATATCATTGGAATTAAAAACCGCAATGGAATGGGGTTTCATTTGTTTCATAAATTTTTTGCGGTTTTTTTTATAAAGTTTGGCAGGAAGCGGTTCGTATCTCATGTTTGTAAGTTTTAAAAAATTAATATCTAAAATTACGTTTTTTTAAATAATAATTTTAAGATTTCTGATATTTTTTTACAATTAAGAAATTGGCATACCGTTTGGCGTGGCTTCATCGGGATTGACAAAAACGAGTTTGCCTTCGGCATTTTCGGTCATGAGTATCATACCTTGACTTTCAACCCCACGTAACTTACGCGGTTTGAGATTGACTAATACCAATACTTTTTTACCAACAATATCTTCGGGTTTAAAATGTTCGGCTATACCGGATACTATGGTGCGTTGGTCTAAACCGGTATCTACTTTAAGCACCAATAATTTTTTGGCTTTGGGCATTTTTTCGGCTTCCAAAATGGTAGCGGTGCGAATATCCATTTTCATAAAATCGTCAAATTCGATTTCATCTTTTTGGGGTTCTACCGGCCGGTTATCGGCTTCATTTTGTTTTTTGGTAGCCAAGAGTTTTTGCACTTGTTTTTCGACGGTTTCGTCGTCAATTTTTTCAAACAACAGTTGGGCTTTGCCTATTTGGTGTCCGGCGGGTAAGAGTGTGTCTTTTTGAGCAACCTCATCCCAATTATATTTTTGGGTCAATTGCAACATTTCTTTGAGTTTTTGAGCCGAAAACGGCAAAAATACTTCCCCGAGAACCGCCAAAGCTGTCGCTATTTGCAAGGCTACATACATTATGGTTTTAACCCGTTCGGGATTGGTTTTTATCAATTTCCAAGGCTCTTCGTCTGCCAAATATTTATTACCCAAACGCGCCAAATTCATATATTCGGCAAGGGCTTCTCTAAAACGGTAGCGTTCTATGAGCTTGCCAATCTTGTCAGGATATGTTTTTAATTGCGACAAAACGTCTTTATCTACGGCTGTCAGTTCACCGGGGTGTGGCACCACACCGTCGTAATATTTATGTGTCAATACCAAAACACGGTTGATAAAATTGCCCAAATTACCGACCAACTCACTGTTGTTGCGGGTTTGAAAATCTTTCCATGTAAAATCATTGTCTTTGGTTTCGGGTGCATTGGCGGTCAATACATAACGCAATACGTCTTGTTTGCCGGGAAATTCTTCCAAATATTCGTGCAACCAAACCGCCCAATTGCGTGATGTTGAAATTTTGTCGCCTTCCAAATTAAGAAATTCGTTCGCCGGCACATTTTCGGGCAAGATATAATCGCCGTGGGCTTTGAGCATGGCGGGAAATATAATAGTATGAAAAACAATATTGTCCTTACCGATAAAATGAATGAGTTTAGTGTCTTTGTCTTGCCAGTACGCTTGCCAATCTTTTTCGTTTTTTTCTGCCCATTCTTTGGTGGAAGAAATATAACCTATAGGCGCATCAAACCATACATAGAGCACTTTGCCTTCGGCACCTTCTACCGGCACAGGCACACCCCAGTCCAAATCGCGGGTAACGGCACGCGGACGTAAACCGTCGTCCAACCACGATTTGACTTGTCCCAACACATTGGGTTTCCAATCGTGTTTATGCCCTTCGAGTATCCAATCTTTGAGCCAATCTTGGTATTGATCCAAAGGCAAATACCAATGTTTGGTTTCTTTAACTACGGGTTTGTTGCCCGAAATAGTCGAAACGGGATTGATCAGCTCCATGGGACTTAACGAAGTGCCACACTTTTCGCATTGGTCGCCATAAGCATGTTCGTAACCACACTTGGGACAAGTTCCTGTTACAAACCGGTCGGCTAAAAATTGTTTTTCCTGTTCGTCGTATAGTTGTTTTGAAGTTTGTTCTACGAATTTACCTTCATCATAGAGTTTTTTAAAAAAACCGGCGGCAGTTTCGTGATGCAGGGGTAATGACGTGCGACTGTAATTGTCAAACGCAATACCGAAATCGGCAAATGATTTTTTGATAACGGCATGATACTTATCAACCACTTGTTGCGGCGTTACGCCTTCTTTTTTGGCGCGTATGGTGATAGGCACACCGTGTTCGTCGGAACCGCAGATATATACGGCATCGTTGCCTTTGGCTTTTTGATAACGGGTAAAAATATCCGCCGGAATATAAACACCTGCCAAGTGCCCGATATGCACCGGTCCGTTGGTGTAAGGCAAAGCGGCGGTAATGGTATAACGTTGTTTAGACATATTATAAATTTTGAATTACAAAAATACAATAAGTTTTGGGATTTAAAATCTGAATATTTGACATTTTTAAGCTCAAAAAAAGCCAAACTGACTTAAAACCAGTCAGTTTGTCTCAAAAAAGGTTTTAGGAACAGCTTTTGACATTTTTCTTATAGAACCCCAAAAACTTAAAGTTATGTCTAGAATTTATGGCAAAGTTAATACGATAGCCGATATAGGTCGTATTAATTGCATCATCAGAGACGAAATGCTCAATATCAACTCGGAAGCCGAGTTGGTAGAGCTCAAAAAACGCAGTGATTATCTGTGCACATTGACCTATTCACCTTTTTGGAAAAAGAAATTTGGGGATGAAATAGAAAAGGTGCGTGAAGAAGCGATGGCTGAAAATTATGTCACCGTGCAAGAAGCTAATTATATAGCCAAATACAAAGGATTTAATAAAACTTATAAACCATGGGGCAAAGCCAACGAAGATATTGAAAAAGCCGTTAAAGACATTCCGCAACAAGTAGTAGACGAGCTGACCAATACCATTATTAAAATGGAATTGTCTCCGGCTATTTTGGAAAATTTGAGAGAACTGTTCTGTGAATTGAGAGGTGCCGCATTGGTTTGCGAAACTCAAGCATGCCTAAATAAAATTAAACGGGGCGTCGATGTTGTAGCCGCTTTACCACACATGAAAAGTTTTACCCAACATTTTTCGGAAGATACTTTGGCTCAAATTGACGATTTAATCAATGTTGAAAACAATCGCAGTTTGACTTTGTTTAATATCATTGCAAAAGTCAATGGATATGATATCTATTACGATGTTTCAGATACAGCCGACGAAGAAAGTGCCGAAGATTTAATTGAAAAAGTCATGGCGGAAGAAGATAAAGCCGACACTTATATTCCTACTGAAGCCAAATACAAAGGCCCCGGTAAAATTATTTGGTTGGTTTATTATTTACCCTCAAGAAAACGCATGTACGCTAAACGGATTTACCTGCCGGGTGATTACCGCAATTTGCACGTAGAAGGGCCGGCCATGTATTACAACCGTTTTGGCAATCCTGTTTACGGCGTGTTATTAACCTACGAAATGGCCATCAAACCGACTACCATTCATGTACATGGCAGAGAAATTCAACTGCCGGAACGTTGGATTACCAAGAAAAAAATAGTCCCCGTCCCCGAAACCGCACAAAACATCCATATCACGGAAGAAAAACCCGCTTCAGCTATGGATATAGCCTAAATGGAAGTAAAATTTTAAAAAAAACTGTCAGCCGTTTGGTTGGCAGTTTTTTTTATAAATTTTTATGTAAATTCGTAGATAAACTTTTATGCTATGAAACAACTGGGGTTAATCATTCTAACTTTACTATTCATATCTTGTAAAACCACCAATCATTTATCCAAAATCAATAAACCCAATAGATTTATAGCACCACCGGCATTAAAACCCGGTGATACCGTTTTGTATATTGCACCCGCAGGTTATGTCAATAAAGAGGCTGGATATATGAAACGAGCCGACTCACTTTTACAATTATGGGGATATATTCCTAAAAATCCTGAAAATTTATATAAAAAACACTTTACATTTGGTGGCACCGATGCCGAACGTTTTAAAGACTTGCAACAAGCTTTGGACGACCCGGGTATCAAAGCCATTTGGTGTGCCCGTGGCGGTTACGGCAGTGTTCGTATTATCGATGCATTAAATTTTGACCGGTATAAAAAACATCCTAAATGGCTGATTGGTTTTTCTGACATCACCGTTTTGACCAATGTTATGTTATTTCAAGGTTATCAATCGGTGCATGCCATTATGCCCATCAGTTTGACGCACCCCAATTCCGAAAGAAAAGCCGCCATACAAAGTCTTAAAGATTTTTTTGCAGGCAAAGCCTTACATTATGAAATACCTTCGGACAGTTTAAATATCACCGGAAAAGGCAAAGGCATTTTAGTAGGGGGCAATTTGTCGCTATTGGTCAGTCTCTTGGGTTCAAAATATCAATTGGATACCCGTGACAAAATTTTATTTTTGGAAGATGTAGGAGAATATACTTATTCCTACGACCGCATGTTGTTTGCTTTAAAAAACGCCGGGTATTTTGACCATTTAAAAGGACTGATTATAGGCGGCATGTCTGTCAAAAAAGACGATGACTTTATAGGTGAAACCGTTAAAGAACTCGTTTTAAAACATATTAAAGACAAGGGCTATCCGGTTATTTTCAATTTTCCGGCCGGTCATGTAGTCGATAATCGTGTTTTAATTTTTGGTAAGACTGCCAAAATCAATGTCAGTCGCGACAAAGTTACATTTGACCAATAAAATACTGCATAATGAAAATAATAGATCTCTCAAAAACCATCCGCTATGACAAAAAAGACCCTTGGTTTATGCGTATTAAAATCAAGCATAAGCCACACCGCAAAAGCTTGTTTTTAATCCGTTATTTTTTAGGATTGAAAAAGAAATATTTTCCCAAGGATTGGCAAGGTTGGGCAGACGACAAAATTATAGGTATGGAGGTGCATGCTACCACACATATTGATGCACCATGGCACTATCACCCGACAGTTGCCGGTAAAAAAGCCAAAACCATAGACCAAGTCCCTCTGGAATGGCTTTATGGGGATGGTGTTGTTATAGATATGAGCCACAAACCTGATTTTGAAGCAATAAGCATTGCTGATTTGCAAGATGATTTAGCCAAAAATCAGATAAAATTACAACCCGGAAATATTGTTTTGATTAAAACCGGACGGGACAAATATACCGGTAAAGATTATATTGACAAAGGCACCGGCATGAGTGCCGAAGCTACCCGTTGGCTGATAGAGCAAGGTATCAAAGTGATGGGTATAGATCAATGGGGGTGGGACTTACCGCTTCGTTATCAGGTCCAGCAAGCCAAAAAAGATAAAGATCCTGAAAAATTTTGGGCTGCTCACCGTATTGGTCAAGAGTACGAATACTTGCATATGGAGCAATTGACCAACTTAGACGCTTTACCGACTCAAGGTTTTAAAGTAGCCGTTTTTCCGTTAAAAATTGAAGGTGCCTCGGCAGCACCGGCCAGGGTTGTGGCTATTTTTGATTGAGTTTGCCGGACAAAATTCTTGAATTCTTAAAAGTCCGCAAATAATATTTACGATAAATATATTCTAAAATAAAAGCCCCTGCAAATATAGTCCAACTGGCGGCAAAAGCATCTTTTTGTGTTTGCCATTGATAGCGCATCAAGGCTAAAAACACCAAAATTAATATCACAAGATTCATCTTCACAATCCATTTTTTACCGCCAAAGCTGTCTATATTTTTGTAATGGCCAATCAGCACAAAAATATAAATCATAGTCGTCACGGCGGTGGTGATAACAGCAATGGCATTCAAATTAAAAAACAAAGCCAAAAAGAGTCCTAAACCGGCCGTCACATATAAACCGCCCGGGGCATTAAACCAGATCTTTCTTTCAAAAGTTTTGGGCAAAAATCCGTCTTTGGCCAATGAAAAAGCAATATTGGCACCCCCGTAAATAGTGGCGTTTAAGGCAGAAGCAATGGAAAATACCGCACCTATGGAAACCAATAAAAATCCCCAATGCCCTAAAAACGGCTCAGCGGCTACAGCCAAAGCGTTTTCGGAGGCTTTGATAATTTGAGGCACACTTAAGTTACCCAGTGTCACAACCGAAATTCCCAAATAAAACAACATGACAATAAAAATGCTGATAAAAATAGCGCGTGGTACATTTTTTTGAGGATGGTTCATATTCTCAGACGTATTGGTTACCAAACCAAACCCCATATAAGATAAGAAAAAAACGATGGAAGCATTTAGCAAACCTTTTAAATGTGCCGGATCTGTTTGTGGTGCCAACCGGTTCCACTGTATAAATTGAAATCCGGCTACTATAAATAATAGCAAAATTGACAATTTGATTAAAACAATCCAAAATTCAGCCTTTCCGACAGTTTTACTACCGAAAAAATTTAAAACAGTAAAAAATAAAATCAAGCCCGTAATAACCAAATCCGTATTAATTTGACTCAAAGGCACATGAAACAAAGGCATAAAATAACCGGCAAATCCTTTGCCGAACAAAGCAATGGAAACTATAAAACTAAACCAGTATAAAATACTCAGTGTTCCGGTTAAGAGATTATCCCCCAAACCTTTAAGTATAAAAGCCATGGGACCGGCATCGGATATAATTTTGCTGCCCAATACGGCATAAGAATAAGCAACCGCCATGGCATAAATACCCGAAAGCAAAAAAGCCCAAGGCAGATTTACTCCGGCTAACTTAGCTCCCAATCCGAATATGGAAAAAATACTGGCGCCAATCATGGTGCCTACTGCCATAGCAATGACTTCTATTAGACTTAGTTTTTTAGTTTTATTCATTGTATAAGTTTAAAACACAAAGCTACATAAAATAAATATTACATTTAATACCACCCAACAGGACAAATGAACCATTAGATATTTGAGAATATTTAGCAACAATGTCTTTTCGAGTGTCCCGAACTTGCTTCGGGACGTATCGAGAAATCTGTACTAAGCACATTGATAAACAATAATATAAGAAAAAATATGTTTAGTAATTTTATGAAGCGTTTGGCCTACACCTGCCAATAAACCAATTTGGTATAAAATATAAATTTGTTAGACATAAATATATTATTAATCAGGTTGAAAAATACTAAAGTTTTTTAAATCCCACTATTAAAGTTGAAGCAAGCTGTCTATTTTTTTTTCCAATTCTTTGCCCCATAAATTGCGCCCCACAATTTTACCATGGCTGTCAATCAAAAACATGGCCGGAATACTTTTTATTTTATAGAGTTTTAAAACCTCATGCGTTGAGTCTATCAACTGTGTCCATGGCAAACTGTCTTGTTTTAAGGCTTTTTTCCAAAAATATTGATGTCTATCGGAAGAAACACCTATAATATTAAAACCGCGAGAATGATATTTTTGATACAATTTTTTATACGCCGGATTAGCCGATTCGCGACAAGGCCGGCACCAAGAAGCCCAAAAATCGATTAAAGTAGCCTTGCCCATAACTTGTTCTACAGCAACGTGTTTACCTAAACTGTCAGGTAGTTTAAAAGCCGGTATATATTGCCGGACATCTGTGCCTTCTTGACCAATATCATGAGGTTTGATACCGTATTTTGATTGATGGCAAGCGGTCAAACTCACATATAGTAGTGCTATTAATAAAAGTTTAGGCCAATTCAATGTCAAACTGCGTTAAATTGATAAAATCTTTTAAACGTTTTTTAATATCAACTTCGGTTAGATTTTCCAAACGTTCGGTGCCGAATTTTTCAACGGTAAACGAAGCCAGATTTGAACCGCAAATCACGGCATTTTTCATAGCTTCAAAACCGATATCATTCATTTTGGCCAAACGTCCGATAAAACCTCCCGCAAAGGTATCACCGGCACCGGTAGGGTCAAAAACATCTTCGAGCGGAAGCGCCGGTGCAAAGAAAATATTTTTACCGTGAAACAGCAATGCTCCATGTTCACCTTTTTTTATAATCACATATTTAGGCCCCATTTTTTGTATGGTTTTGGCGGCACGCACCAACGAATAGTCTTTACTCAACTGTCGGGCTTCTTCATCGTTGATAATAAGAATGTCAATATTTTTTAAAACAGTCATCAAGTCATCCCAAGCAGTATCCATCCAAAAATTCATGGTGTCCAAAGCAATAAGTTTTGGACGACGGGTCATTTGATCAATAACGGACTGTTGTATAGCCGGATGCAGATTGCCCAACATTAAAAACTCGGCATCTTTATAATGTTGCGGCACTACCGGATTAAAATGAGCCAAAGCATTAACCTCGGTTACCAGGGTATCACGGCGATTTAAGTCATTATGGTATTTGCCTTTCCAGTAAAATGTTTTTTCGTGCTCTAACTTTTCAACACCGCTAATGTCAATTTGCCGGTCGATAAATTTTTGTAAATAATGGTCGGGAAAATCATAGCCAATGACTGAGACAATACCAACATCGCCGGTAATTTTTTTGGCAGCTATAGAAATATAAGAAGCCGATCCTCCTAATATTCTGCCACTTTGTCCAAAAGGAGTAATCAGTTCATCAAAAGCTAAAGTTCCTACGGCAAGTATTTTAGACATAAACGGATTTAAAAGATTAATTTGTTGCGAAAATAATTTTTTTTAATTGTTTTTCAAGTTTTTTTTATTAAATTTTTCATTTTCTACCAAATTGGAAGAAAAAATCTGATGTTGATTTTTATTATGTCAAACTCACGTTATTTAATTAAAATTACAGCAAAAACACCTACTGCCAGTAATATTTTAACCAATAGATAAAACCAATGCGTGTATTTATTACTGACATAAAAAAAGGTAAATCCCGTAGCATATAAAACCATAGATAAATAAAAATAATACTTCATGTTGCCTATATATTCAAAATGCAGTAATTTATAAACCGGAATAATTGTTAATAAACTGATTAATAATACAACATGCTTAGCCATACGTTCTCCGTATAATATAGGGATGGTTTGTTTGCCTTCCACCACATCTCCCTTTAAATTGACAAAATCTTTTAAAACATTTTTAATCAATAAGATAAAAAATAAAAAAACGGCATGCCAAAAAATAAAGGTGTTGAAACGTTTGAAGTATAAAAAAATACCGAAAAAAGGAAAGATACTCAAAACCGTCAACCAAATATTATTTAAAACGGGGATGGTCTGAAACTTGTGAGAATATATCCAAATCAAAAAAATATAAAAACTGAAAAACAAAGCCGCCCGCCATGAAATAAACCAAGCAATACCAACCACTAAAAAATTAAATAAAAAATAGAGATTTAAACGTTTTTTTTGCGAAAGTTGCTGTTCCAAAATGGTTTTTTCCGGCCGGTTAATCATATCCTTTTTTATATCGTAAAAAGCATTTATTATATACCCCGATGCAATACTTATAGTGGTTGCCAGCAGTAAAGCAATAAATTTGTGGTCATTAAAAAGATCCCAAAAACTTTTACCGGGCGCAAAAAAATATTTGGCGGTTAAAAAAAAAGCCATACCAATTAAAAGGATATTTTGCACGCGCACCAAGGCAAAAAAAGAAAAAATTTGCACCGGTAAGCTGCTCTTTGCGCGATTCATAATCCAAGTTTAAAAACGATAGACCACTTGAAGTTTGTAGTCTTTTAGTTGCGCTTTTGTTTTTTCAAAATCTTCGGTAAAGCCCAAAATATAGCCGCCGCCACCGGAGCCACAGAGTTTTAGATAATAATCGTCATTGTCCATACCTTTTTTCCACACGTCCATCATATGCGAAGGAATCATAGGTTTAAAGTTATGGTAAACAGTTGCAGATAAATGTTTTAAATTGCCAAAAAGCGATTTAACATTGCCTTGCAAAAAGTCATTTACACATGCATCGGTATATTTTATAAACTCGTTTTTAAGCGTCTGCCTAAAACCTTCGTTTTTCATCTTATCCATAAATATGCTTACCATATCTCCCGTTTCGCCAATCTGCTCTGAATCTATTAAAAATATGGCACCTTTACCGGTTTGTTGGGAAGGAATACCGGCAGGCTCTATGTTTTGTTGAGATTGTATCAAAATAGGAATACTCAAATAACTGTTAAGCGGGTCTAAACCGGAACTCTTGCCGTGAAAAAAACTCTCCATTAAAGCAAATATTTCTTTGAGCTTTAACAGTTTTTCACGGGTCAGATTTTCTAAAACGGTTATTTTATTTTTGGCATAACGCTCATAAATAGCCGCCACTACAGCCCCGGAACTGCCGACACCGTAACCCTCGGGTATATTTGATTTAAAAAATAAACCATTGTTTAAATCCTCTTCAAAATTCTTTAAATTCAATTGTAATAAATCCGGATGTGCAGCTTGAGCAGAAACCAAATATTGAAAAAAATTCTGCAATTTATCGTTGGAATCCTTGACTTTGTCATCATTTAAATCGCCCAAAAACAAACCACCTTGGTATTGATTATACGGAATAGCCAAACCTTTGGAATCTTTGATAATACCATATTCACCAAATAATAATATTTTGGCATAAAAAAGCGGTCCTTTTTTCATTATTACATTTTTTTTATTGTGACAAAGTTACATAATTTTTTAAGATTTTGGTTTGTTTATGATTAATTTATAAGTGTTTGTAAATGAATTTGATAAAAATTTGTATATTTGATAAGTATTTATACAGGCAATTTTATGGAAAAAGAAAAATATTGTTTGGAGTGCGGACAAGTAATCTTAGGCCGGGCTGACAAAAAATTTTGTTCGGACTATTGCCGTAATGCCTATAATAATCGTAAAAATAAAGCTTCCAGTAATTTGATACGCACGACCAATAACCGGTTGAAAAAAAATTGGCGTATCTTAGAACAATTCAATACCTCGGGCAAAACGAAAATCCATAAATCAAAATTGGAAAATGCCGGCTTCGACTTTAATTTATTTACAAGTATTTACACTACAAAAAAGCAAAGCACTTATTACTTTGTCTATGATCAAGGTTATCTGGATATTGGAGGTGGTTTTTTTATGTTGGTAAAACGCGATTAAAGACTCTCATTCATTCCGAACACAGGGAGAAATCTACGCTTGATAATCAACAACTTATCATTTCAATATTTTAGAGGCTGTCTCAAAAGGCCTATTAGAATAATTTTAGTAAAAAGAAAATTGTTAAACTATTGATTTTCGGTCTTTAGATTCCTCCCTGTGTTCGGAATGACAGATAATTCACTCTTTTGAGACAGCCTCATGATTTGAGCGCGCCTCCAGCTGGATTTGAACCGGCTGCGCTAACCTACCGAGCAAAAAAAAGCACCTACAATAAATTTGTAAGTGCTTAGATTTGAAGCTCCTCCAGCTGGACTTGAACCAGCGACACCCCCGATAAAATCGGGATGCTCTAACCAACTATGCAAACAAAAAAGCACCTACAATAAATTTGTAAGTGCTTAAATTTGAATGCTCCTCCAGCTGGACTTGAACCAGCGACACCCTGATTAACAGTCAGGTGCTCTAACCAACTGAGCTATGGAGGAATTTTGCGTTTGCGAATGCAAATATAAAACGAATTCTTTTAAATGCAAACAAAAATTTTTATTTTTTCATCTTTTTTGTAAAGTGCCGGTTCTGACAATTATATCATTTTTAAAAAATCGACTTCTTTTTTGGTTAAATGGCGCCAATGGCCTCGTTTCAGGTCTTTTTTGGTCAATCCGGCAAATAATACCCTGTCCAACTTAATGACATTATAACCCAAATGCTCAAAAATACGACGGACAATCCGGTTACGACCAGAATGTATTTTTATGCCCACTTCGTTGTGTGGCGCACCTTTGATAAATGAAATTTCATCTACAAGTATATGACCGTCCTCTAACTTTAAACCCTCTCTGATTTTTTCCAAATCGGACGATTTTAAATTCTTATCCAACTTTACATGATATATTTTCTCAACTTTATGCTTGGGGTGTGTTAGTTTTTTGGCCAAATCACCATCATTGGTAAACAACAAAACACCGGTGGTATTTCTATCCAAACGTCCTACCGGATAAATCCGAACCGGAGCCGATTTTTCAACCAATTCCATCACTGTTTTACGACCTTTTTCATCTTCGGTAGTGGTTATAAAATTTTTGGGTTTGTTAAGCAATACATAAACCTTTTTCTCGGGTTTGATGGTTTCGCCGTTAAACTGCACTTTATCGCCCGGTTTGACCTTATAACCCATTTCGGTTATAATGTCGCCATTGACACTAACCGCTCCTATTTTTATCAAGTCGTCAGCTTCGCGTCTTGAAGCAATACCGGCATGTGCCAAATATTTATTCAAACGCATACTACCATCTGTTTTTGGAATATTGGTCTGTTTTTTTGTCTGTTGTTTATATTTTGGTTTGTAATTTTTACCTTTGGGCCTAAATCCGCCTTTTTTATCTCCGCCTTTTCTGTTTCCTTTCTGTTGCATAACTGTATATTTAAAGTATTCTTTTACAAGAATTATTCCCTTGCAAAGGTATGACATTTTGACAGAAATAAACCCGCCTGTTTAAAGAAAAAACAGATGGCATATTTATTGTAAATTTGTGTTCACAAAAACGCAAACTTATATGGCTTTAATACCTGTCAAAAAATATAGTGATATTGATAAAATTAAAGATTCGAAAAAATTTATTTTTATTTATAAAAAAGGCACGCCCAATTCTGACTGTGCCTATGATGCATTAGACAAAATTACCAATGCCAATATTTATACCGTTGATGTCAACGAGGTAAGAGATGTTCACCAACATTATGGTGTTAACAGTGTCCCTTCATTGGTGATTGTAAATAACGACAAGGTGGAAAACATCATTAAAGGTTGTCATACCCCCGGTTATTTTGACCAAATCATACATGAAAAAAAACCTGTTTATAAATCAAATAATACTGAGAATAAACAAAAAAGAGTCACGGTTTACTCTACTCCTACTTGCACCTATTGCAATAAACTAAAACAATATTTTAACAAACACGGTATCAAATATACCGACATCAATGTAGCGGCTAATCAACAAGCTGCTATGGAAATGGCTCGCAAAAGCGGACAGCGTGGTGTGCCTCAAACCGAAATTGACGGACAAATTATCGTCGGTTTTGACACCCGTAAATTAAGCAGAATCTTAAATATACCAACCGAATAAATAACTAAAAACTAAGAAGATATGAGAGAATTACAACCTTTAAACGAAAATGTATTGTTAGAATTAACAGACGAATTTACCGAAGAAAAAACACCTTCGGGCATTATTATTCCCGATAGTGCCAAAGAAAAACCATCTTTGGGACGTGTATTGGCTTTGGGTAATATTGAAGATGCTGCCGTCAAGCCCGGCGATGTGGTTATGTATAAAAAGTTTTCGGGCAATAAAGTGGAATTGGACGGCAAAGAATATTTGATTTTACCTTATGCTGACATTTTGGCCAAAATTGCCGAAGTGGACAGTATTTAAAAAAACAACTTATCTAAACGTATATAAGGGCGCGCCTGCGGCGCGCCCTTATTACATCTATGGTATATCATATTTTAAATTGGGAAGGATTTAGTTTTTCATACCCAGCAATAACAGTTCATTGACCAATATCTCTGTCACATAACGCGTTTGTCCTTCTTTGGTTTCGTAAGTGCGATTGGTCAGTTTGCCTTCTATGGCTATTTCTTTACCTTTATCGACATAATTTTCGACAATCTCAGCCACTTTGCCCCAAGCCACCAAATTGTGCCAAGTGGTTTTAGTAACCTTTTTACCGTCTTTGTCATAATAAACTTCATTGGTCGCCATAGAAAAGTTAGCCACTTTTTGACCGTTTTCCAAATTTTTGATTTCAGGAACTTGTCCTACATTTCCGATTAATCTTACACTGTTTCTTAAAGTACTCATAATAATTAAATTTTAATGGTTTATAAAATGTTAAATTCAAATAGACGTGCTTCGACTGATTTGATAGTGCAAATATAGGGCGGCCAAAAATAAATAAACGGTTATTAACTGTTTACTTTCGAAAAGAAATGTTTGTAACCGTTTGTGGTCGGTTATATAATTGTTTAACAGATGATTAAAAAAATATTTTTTTATTGCTAATAAATAAGAATAGCCTAAAAAAATAAATTTTTACAAAAGTTGCTTGGCTTTTTATGAGAAAAATTTAATAATTTTTTCTAAATGCAATTTTTTTTATAATTTTAAACAAAAAATGCCACGGAGTACGCGGCATTAAGTTTTTCACTTCGGCTTATAGCCTTGTTGTGAATTGTCTTTCAAATACAAATATACAAAAAATAAATAAAATGAAAAAAAAATTAGGCATCGATTTAGGAACAAATTCAATAGGGTTAACTTTAAGAGAAGGAAATGAGTTTAATTGGTATGGGGTTTATACTTTTAAAAAAGGAGTTGGACAGGATAAAAGCGGAGAATTTTCATTGGCCGCTGAAAGAACTAAACACAGATCACCAAGAAGATTATATAATGCCAGAAGATACCGGAAATGGGAAACTTTGAAGGCCTTGATAGAAAATGATTATTGTCCGTTAACTAGGGAAGAACTTAACAAATGGAAACATTATGAAAAAGGAAAGGGACGACAATACCCAATTCACAATACACTTTTTAATAATTGGATAAAACTGGACTTAAATAATGACGGAAAGCCGGATTATATCAGCCCTTATCAACTAAGAAAAGATTTAATAGAAAATAAACTTGATTTAAATAAAAAAAATGATAGATACAAAATTGGAAGAGCATTTTATCATATAGCACAAAGAAGAGGTTTTAAAAGCAGCCGTAAAAATGGTGATAAAGAATTATCATCTGTATATAAAGGCAGTAATGAAACTAAAACTATTGGGGTTGATAAATATCAAGATTTAATCGACAAATATGGAACATTAGGAGCTGCTTTTGCCAATTTGGAATTAGAGGGAATTAGGATTAGAAATAGATATACTTTGAGAAAGCATTATGAAGAAGAAATTAAAAAAATTATAGAATATCAAGGTATAGATAAAATCTTTGCTGAAAAGATAATAAAAGCTATTTTTTTTCAAAGACCTTTACGGTCGCAAAAGGGTTTGGTTGGAAAGTGCTCCTTAGAAAAAAATAAATATAGATGTCCTGTTAGCCATCCGAAATTTGAACAATTTCGAGCATGGAGTTTTATAAACAACATAAAATACAAAGTGCGAGAAAATGAAACTTTTAAATCTATACCATTAGATTTAAAAAACGAAATATATCAAAAACTATTTCTGCGAGAAAAAGATAATTTCAAATTTTCAGACATAAAAAAATTAATTGTTAAGGACCAAAGATATAACTGGCAATTAAACTACAAAGACAAAACTGTTGTATCAGGCTGTCCCGTATCAGCAAAATTTAAAGTCATTTTTGGTGAAAATTGGGACCAAATAACAATTATAAACAATAAAAAGGAATATGATATCAATGATATCTGGCATATTCTCTTTTCATTTGATGATGAAGAATATTTTATAGAATTTATAAAAGATAAATTAGGATTAAAAAATGAACAAATAAAAAAAATGCATACTCTTTTTAATAAATTTCCTGTTGGTTATGGTAATTTAAGTCTGAAAGCTATCAATAATATATTACCATTTTTAAAAGAAGGTTTAATTTATTCAGAAGCAGTATTATTGGCAAAAGTACCTGAGATAATAGGAAAGACCATTTTTTTGGAAAATAAAAATTTGATCATAGAAAATTTAAAAGCAGAAATAGAAACTAACAGAAGAGAAAAACAAATTATTTATTTAACCAATACATTAATTAGCAATTATTTTGTCTTTCTTGAAGAAGATAATAATAGTGAAAATCTACACATTAGACGTGCAAAAGGGGTTGATGAGCATATTAAAGAAATTTCAAAAAAAGAAGTAAAAACTGTTTTAATCAATTACTTTGGGAGGAAAAAATGGGATGAAAAAAGCGATGAAGAAAAAACTTCCATTTATGAAGCTGTTTTAAATAAATACCTTAAATTTTTAGATGGCAAACAAGAAAATATTGAAAAAGCATCTTATTCTGTAAGTAATAATCCTGAAATTGATTATTATAAAATGCCTAAACTATCTGAACAAATAAAAAATTTTCTATATGATAATTTTGAAATTGAAAAAAATCAATTAAAAAAATTATATCATCCTTCACAAATTGACATTTATCCACATAAAGAAAATATTGAAAAATTGGGCAGTCCTAAAACCAGAGCTTTTAAAAACCCAATGGCTTATAAAACATTATACAAATTAAGAAAAGTACTAAATAATTTAATAGAAACTGGTAAAATAGATTCTCAAACAAAAATTGTAATTGAAATTGCAAGAGAAATGAATGATAAGAACATGAGGAAAGCTATAGAAGTATACCAAAGAAGAAGAGAAAGAGAAAATGAGAGTTATGCCAAAGCTATAAGTGAATTAATCAAAGAACCTGAATTTAAAGGCACAGCCAACCCTGATAATGAAATAGACAAAAGGAAATTTAGAATCTGGACTGAACAAATAGAAGATTTTGATAATATTTCAAATGAAATAGTGAAAATAGAAAATGAAAAGAGTTTAAAACCAATTGAAAAAGACATAAAAAAATATCGCCTATGGAAAGAGCAAAATGCCATATGTATGTACACCGGTAAAATTATCAAATTAACAGATCTGTTTAATGATAATATAATTGACTTTGAACACACCTTGCCAAGAAGTAAATCATTAGATAACAGCCTAGAAAACCTGACGGTTTGTTATGCCGATTATAACAGAAATATTAAAAAGAATAAAATCCCGACAGAATTGCCAAATTATAATAAAAATTGGGGGAATTATTCAGCTATAAAACCCAGATTAGAAAAATGGAAAAAAAGAATAGATGAATTGGAAAAGCAAATAGAAAATTTAAAATTCAAATCTAAAATAGCGATAGATAAAGATCAAAAAGATAAGGCTATTAAAGATAAACATTTAAAAAAATTTGAATATGATTATTGGAAAAATAAAGTTAGTCGTTTTGAAATGGAAAATATAACTTCCGGCTTTGTGAGAAGTCAATTAACTGATACTCAATTAATTTCAAAATATGCATATCATTATTTAAAAACATATTTTAATAGTGTTGAAGTTCAAAAAGGAAATGTTACTGCCATTTTTAGAAAAATTTATGGCATTCAAGAAAAATATAAGAAGAAAGAAAGAATCAAACATTTTCACCACGCAATAGATGCAGCTGTATTGACACTAATACCCTCATCAAGTAAGAAAGAAGAAATCTTAAAGAAAAACTTTGAATATGAAGAGACTTTTCATCAGCAATATCATGAAAAACCTTTTGAAGGATTCCATATTAAAATGATTCATCAAATTGAAAAAGAGTTATTAATTAATAATATGCCTGACAGAGATCGTGCCTTACAAGAAACAAAACGAAAGGTAAGAAAACGTGGTAAAATTGTTTGGCTAAGAGACAAAAACGGCAAATATATTTTAGATGATAATGGAAATAAAATTCCAAAAATAGCACAAGGAGACACTATGAGAGGTCAGTTACATAAAGAAAGTTTTTTTGGTGCAATTAAAGTGGTAAAAAGAGATAAAAATAATAAACCATTAAGAAAGGAAGATGGTAGTTGGGATATAATCGAAAAAAATGAAGGTTTAAGATTTGTTAAACGAATTCCTGTCGAAGAAGTGACAGATTTAAATAAAATAGTAGATCCGGATTTGGCTGAAATGATAAAAAAACAAATGAATGGAAAAACTTTGAAAAAAACACTTGCAGAAGGTGTTTATATGTTGGATAAAAACGGTAATAAAATTAATAAAATACGACGTGTTAGATGTTGGGTTAGAAGCACTAATCCTCTTAGAATTAAACAACAAACTTATCCTTCAAAGTATGAATATAAAAATTATTATTATGCTGATACCGGAGACAATTATGCGTTTGGTTTATATGTAGAAGATGATAAACCTTATGATACTGCTCAGAAGAAAATAATTCCCATTAATTTATTTGAAGCTTCAAAATTCAAAAAAGAAAATAAAAAATTAAAAATTAATGATTTATTTGAAGAATATATATTAATAGGAAGAGGAAAAAAGAAACAAAAAGCCTCATTATATCATATCTTTCAACCCGGACAAAAAGTTATTTTTTATACCGAATCAAAAGATGAATTAAAAGACTTAGGAAACCTTACGGACAGACTTTATAAGGTAAAAAATTTATTTGACGCAAAACAAGGACTTATTCAATTTCAACATCATGCAGAAGCACGTAATGATGAACAATTGACAATAGATTTTCCAAAAAAGGATTTCGGTCAAAGAGGAAAGAACGGTTTTTCAAAATTTTCAACTGATTTTATTCAACCTCGTCTATTGTTAAGTCCGGGAAATTTAAAATGTATCATCGAAAATAAAAATTTTATAATGAAACTTGATGGAACTATAAAATTTTTATATTAATCAAAGCATATATGAACAGAGCTGCCTTTATCAAAAATCTCGCTTTATTATTTGGCGCAGGGCATTTGCCGGCAGATATGTTTATTCATTATCAAAAAATTTACCTTTTACATTTTTTTGTCCGAGGTTTTAAATTTTACCAAGGTCCTAAAATTATTGACCAAATCAATCAAAATGGATTGGTGCATTTGGTGCGCGAACCGGACAATGAATATGATCTCAATGCTATTGCCGTTTATTTTGAAAATCAGAAAATAGGTTTTGTGCCGGCAGAAAGCAATGAAGTGCTGAGGCGCATACTCGATGCAAAATTATTGGACTTACAAGCCGAAATAACCAAAATTGAACCGGATGCCCAAACTTGGGAACAAATATCTGTGGCTATATATGCGTTAAAACCGGTAGATACAGATACCCCAAAGCATTTAACACAAGTAGAAGCTTTGCAATATTATACACTTAAAAACGGAACAGATCAATACAGCCGTATTTATTTTGAAGAAGAAATGATAGATGGGGCCACCTTTTATGAAGAATTGGTTGCTAACAGTTCCACCGACGGGATATATGATGTGATACATGCCGGTTTTGATTCGAGTAACGAATTAGAATATGCCGTAAACAATAGCCGCATAGTAATAAAAAAAGAATCCGGTATCAATCAAGATTTAGAGTATCCACATTTATTTGAAACCCTTAATAATCAAATATTAGAGATTAACAATGCTTTTGATGAAGACGGTTATGTAGTGGCTAATATAGAACAGCTATCCAAAATACCTGATCAAATTAAAGCTTTTGTCAAAAAGACGGACCATAAAGGACAAGTGTTTTTTGAGGTAATACTAAAAACAATCAATACATAATAAAATTGCAAACTAAAAAGAATAACAAATGCAATTCCAAAAAGGCTATATATACCATATCTATAACCAAGGGAACAACCGGCAAAAGATTTTCTTTAACCGGAAAAATTACCTGTATTTTTTACAAAAGATGAGCACTTATATATTGCCTTATGGAGATATTCTTGCTTGGTGCTTAATGCCCAACCATTTTCATTGGATGGTGTATGTGCGGGAAACGGAATTGATTGAAACAAGTGAGGGTTTCACTTTGAGTGAACCCCTCACTAAAACCAAAACTTTCAATCATTCCATCGGTATATTGCTACGCACTTATACAAGAGCTATCAATAAACAAGAAAGGAGAACCGGTTCTCTTTTTAGAAAGGAAACCAAAGCCGAATGCGTCAATTGTCTAAAATTAGATAAACCGTCATTTATAGGTAACAATATTATTAACCCCGAAAGGCAATACCTGCAAGTTTTATTTGAATATATCCATCAAAATCCGGTTAAAGCGGGATTGGCTAAAAAAATAACGGATTGGGAGTTTTCCTCGGCATGTGATTACTATGCCGGGCGTAAAGGGCGATTGGTAAATAAAAAAATAGCAAAAGAATATATCGATATATAAATTTATGCTCGAGCGCCTCAAAAACGCACGAGCCATATCAGAGTCTATAAATAATTTTTTCTTATGATCAAACGAACTATTTTTATCAGCAGTGATGCCTATTTGCGCACCAAGCATAAGCAATTGATTATCGATTTTGCCGACAAAGAAAAAAAACCGGCCAGCATTCCTATTGAAGATATTGGCGTGATTGTTTTGGAAGGCTATCAAATGACCATCAGTCTTAATCTTATTTCAAGTATGCTTGACAACAATGTGGCCATCATCACTTGTGACAATCGCAAAATGCCACAAGGCTTGATGCTAAATTTAGAGGGAAACACCTTACAACAAGAACGTTTTAGAGCCCAAGTCAACGCCAGTGTGCCACTCAAAAAACAACTATGGCAGCAAACCGTTAAAGCCAAGATTCGTAACCAAGGACAGTTATTAAGCAAGTATCAAATTCTACCCGCTTATAAATCGGGCGTGCCACAAAATTTTGAACAGTGGCGCAACTCGGTGCGCTCAGGCGACCCCGATAACCTGGAAGGGCGCGCTGCCGCTTATTATTGGAAAAGCATTTTTAATGAATACATCCCCGGTTTTGTAAGAGGCCGAGAAATGGCACCGCCCAATAACTTGCTCAATTACGGCTATGCCATTTTACGGGCATTAACCGCTCGTTCTTTGGTAGCATCGGGCTTATTACCAACCTTGGGTATTCATCATCATAACCGGTATAATGCCTATGCTCTGGCCGATGATATTATGGAACCCTACCGGCCCTTTGTAGATAAAATTGTCTATGGCATTGTTGCCGTTAAAAAAGATACACAAGATTTTGAATTAACTAAAGAACTGAAAGCCGAATTATTACAAATACCGGCTATGGATGTAAAAATTGACGGAGAAATCAGCCCTTTGATGATTGCCATGCAGCGCACAACCACTTCGGTTTCGCGTTGTTTTGAAGGCTTTCAACGCAAAATATTATATCCCGAATTAAAATAAACCAAATGGAAGCAGATCCACTTTCCAGACTAAATCAATATAGAATTATGTGGGTAATGGTATTATTTGACTTACCGACCGAAACAGCCAAAGACCGCAAACAAGCCGCTTTATTTCGAAAACGTTTAATAGAAGACGGTTTTGCCATGTTTCAATTTTCCATTTATGTCCGCCACTGTCCCAGCAGAGAAAATGCCGCCGTTCATATCCAAAGGGTCAAAAACTTCTTGCCGCCCAAAGGACAAGTGGTCATTATGCAAATAACGGACAAACAATTTGGCATGATTGAGATCTTTAACCAACGAAAAGAAGAAGACCCACCACCACTACACCAACAACTCAGCCTGTTTTAATAGGAAACAGAAAATAAAAAATGGCTTGAAATATTTCAAGCCATTTTTATGATTACAACTTTTTTTGTTTCTATTTTTCTTTATATCTTATTGATTATCTATACATTATAAGCATCTATGTTGTAATCAATATATCAAAGATACTAATCTGAAAGCAATTCACAACGTTACC
>Ga0256843_1000254_pt1 | contig 45540 bp, 45 predicted proteins | sample AlvinellametaG_FD_191572 | JGI IMG/M metagenome (GOLD analysis project Ga0256843, IMG submission 191572) | Pompeii worm associated microbial communities from hydrothermal vent at the East Pacific Rise, Pacific Ocean - Alvinella | ecosystem: Host-associated > Annelida > Integument > Unclassified ...
ATGCATAGGCAATAGAGAAGATACTTCCACCTTTTGCAGTACCGTCAAGTTTTGTGATAATGATGCCATCTATACCTATCATCTCATTAAAGGCTTTTGCCTGTGTGATGGCAGAGTTGCCTTGAGTACCGTCAATAATGAGCAGCGTTCTATGTGGTGAGCCAGGATGTGCTTTGTCACAGATACGTTTTATCTTTTTAAGCTCATTTGCAAGGTTTGTCTGTGTATGGAGTCGTCCTGCTGTGTCAATGATTACGTGGTCTATTCCTTTTGCTTTGGCAGAGTCAATGGCATCATAGGCAACTGCCGAGCTGTCGTGTCCCTGTTTTGAAGCAACAATGGGAATCTCAAGCTTGTTTGCCCAGAGCGTGAGCTGCTCAATCGCTGCAGCACGAAAAGTATCTCCTGCACCAAGAAGAACACTTTTTCCCTCTTGTTTGTATTTGTAAGCAAGTTTGGAGATGGTTGTTGTTTTTCCTGCACCATTTACACCGACAATTAGTTCTACAAAAGGTGGTGTGAATTCTGGTTCATTGTAATCTGCATAACGCAGCGTTGCAAGAAGTTTTGATGCTAAAATCTCACGGGTAATCTGCTCCTGATATATTTCACGCAGGATAATCTCAACGAGTTCATACTCTACATCAGCTTCAAGAAGAATATCTTCAAGTTCATCTTTACTAAAGGTGATTTTCTTCTTTGGTGCAACTGTTTTTATCGCTTCAACAGTTTTACCAAGTGATTTTTTTATAAATCCAAACATTATATTTCCAATGCTCTTTTGATGTCGCTCTCAATGAACTCCTCTTCCACAGCTCCTTGGTAGTACTGAATGAGTTTTCCATCCTTATAGATTGCAATAAGCGGAATACCAAAGTTGTTGCCGAGTTTGAGTTTATTTGCTACATCGTCAATAAGCTCTCTGTTTGCAGGAGAATTTACTATCGTATAGTTTGCGTGGTAATCTTTTTTGAAATTGTTGAGTTTTTCATTTGAGATACCATCTTCAATAGTTGCAGAGATAATGGCTACATCTTTAGAATATTTTTTTTTGATTGAACTTAAATGTGGAGCTTCAGCCTGACAAGGAGGACACCAGGTTGCAAAAAAATCTAAGATTAATATCTTTTTGTTTGAATTTTTGAGTTTGTATCCATTTTTAGTTTTTATAAGTTTGTAGTCAGTATTGTCTGTTGATTTTAAGGTAATCTCATTTGTATTTATATTTTTCTGTTGTGTCGCTTCTTCTTTTTTATGCTCATCTTGTGAAGAACAGCCTTGAAAAAGGAGACTAAATGCGAGTAATGAGCTAAGGAGTGTTGTTTTTAACATAGTCGTTAAACCTTTATATGTATAATTGTAGATAAAATTATATCCATAAAGATTTAATATGCCTCTTACAAAAAAACAATTTCGTCAAAAATGTTTAAAAAAACTTCAAGAGTGTTCTAAAAAGAGTAGAATTTATGAGAAATATAGTGTTAATAAAGCACTATTGCGTGAGATAAAAAGAGTAAAGGCTAAAAATATACTCTTTTACTATCCTCTTGAGAGCGAAGTTGATATTAGGAAAACCCTCTATTATTTAAGACGAAAAAAGAGTATTTTTATACCGTTTATGGTTGATAAAAGTTTTAAGATGGTACCATTTAGACTGCCGCTTAAGAAAAAAAGATTTGGTATTTTTGAAGCGGGAAATACATTAAGAACTATTAAAAACATTGATATTGCAGTTGTTCCTGTCGTGGGAGTTGATATCAATTTACAAAGAGTCGGTTTTGGTAAAGGAATGTATGATCGTTTCTTCGATAAACTGCAGAAAAAACCATTTACAATTTTTATACAGGCAAAGTTGTGTTACACAGATGAAAAGGTATGTGATACATATGATATTTCAGGAGATCTGTTAATAACACCATCAAAGATTATTCAAAGACATAAAGGTCATATAAAGAGGAAATAAAGATGTTAAACGAGATACTACTTGGCGGTGGCATTGCTACTGTGAGTGGAGTAGTCGGATTTTTCATCTCTAAAAAGATAACAGCAGCAAATTTTGATATCTATGTGCAGCAGGCACAGGCTAAAGCAAAAGCCATTGAAAATGAGGCACAGACGCTTCTTGAGAGAGCACATTTAAAGTCTCAAGAGATAGAACTTGAGGCAAAAAAAGAGTTTGAGAGTGCAAAAGCAAGAGCAAAAGCAGATCTTATTCAAAGAGAAGAGGCTGTAAGTAAAAAAGAGCAGAACTTTTTGCGTTACAAAGAGGATGAAGAGAGAAAACTCTCTTCGCAAAGAAGTGTTATAAAGTCGCAAAAGCTGAATTTAGAGAGAAATGAAAAATCACTTGCTTCATTGAAGAAAAAGTATGAAAAGAAACTGGATGAAGCGCTGCATACCATAGAACACAGCGCAGGTATGACACAAGAAGAGGCAAAAGAGATACTTCTGGAGAGTGTTGAAGAGAAGTCACGTGCAGATATTGCCCATATTGTAAGACGTTATGAAAATGAGGCAAAAAAGGAGGCGCAAAGAAAGGCTAACTTTATTCTGGCTCAGGCAACAAGTCGCTATGCTGGAGAGTTTGCTTCAGAGAGACTTACAAATTTGGTTCGTTTGGATAATGATGAGCTTAAAGGTCGCATTATTGGCAAAGAGGGACGTAATATCAAGGCACTAGAGACACTTTTGGGTGTTGATATTATTATAGATGATACTCCAAATGCCATTGTTGTGAGTAGTTTTAACCTCTACCGCAGAGCTATTGCAACAAAGACTTTAGAGCTGCTTATTGAAGATGGACGTATTCAACCGGCACGTATTGAGGAGATATTTCAAAAGGTCTCTGATGAATTCGAGTCAAAAATTCTCTCCGAAGGAGAAGAGCTTGTAGCAGAGCTTAATATTGGTGTAATGCACCCTGAGCTGATGAAGCTTATAGGGCGTTTGCGTTATCGTGCATCGTATGGACAAAATGCTTTGGCACATACACTTGAAGTAGCACATTTAGCAGGTATTATGGCAGCAGAGATGGGTGGAGATCCAATCTTGGCCAAACGGGCAGGACTCTTGCATGATATTGGTAAAGCTTTAACGCATGACAATGATGGAAATCATATAGATTTAGGCGCAGAAGTGTGTCAAAGATATGATGAAAATGAGATTGTTATCAATGCTATTTATGCACATCACGGCCAACGTGAGATAACTTCGGTTGAATCAGCTGCCGTATGTGCGGCAGATGTACTCTCAGCTGCACGTCCGGGAGCCAGACGTGAAGTACTTGAGAGTTTTTTGAAGCGTGTTACCGAAGTAGAAGATATTGCTTCTGCACATACGGGAGTACGTCAGGCATATGCAATCAATGCAGGACGTGAAGTGAGAGTAATTGTTAATGCAACACTTGTAAATGATGATGAATCCGTTCTATTGGCGAGAGAAATAGCAAAAGAGATAGAAGAGAGAGTTCAATATCCTGGTGAAATTAAGGTAAATGTTATTAGAGAGAGCAGGGCTGTAGAGTTTGCGAAGTAGCCTAAGGCTACTTGGCTGTTATTTTTTGATTGTTGTAACAACTGCTCCGCGAAGATCACCCATTTTATAGTGCATTGCTTTATCAGCAGGGTATCTTTTTTCAATTTCACTTTTTAACTTCTTATTTTGAACATCTCCGTGACATTTGAGACATACTTTTTTATTAATTAGTAGGGGTTTATAAACTTTGTATGTATGTGCATCCACTTTTTGAACAAGCTGTTTTGGAAGAATAACATTATTGTTTTTAAGTTTTTTAAGCGCTTGCAGTACTTTTGCTTCATCAGCTTCTGCCTGGTTTGCCGGATTTCTCTCTTTGAGTGTAATACGTTTCACACTTACACCTTTTGGAAGCTCTTTATTTACCTTTTCAGTAAGTGTATATGCCTCTTTTGAACAAAAGTCTAGTGCCTGCATAGGGCCACCGGCTTTCATATTTTTTTTCATATTTGAACCTAATGTTTTGAGTAGTAGTTTTGTACTCTCTTTGGCAGTCTGTTTTACAGCTTGTAACTCTGGGTTTTGTTGACCCTTATTTTGCTTTTGCATATTTTGTGGTGCTGCTATAAGTAGTGTTGCACTTAAACTAATAAATGCAAGTGATTGCAATATTTTCATAATTAACTCCGTTTTTCAAATTTTGTACTGTAATTATAGCAAGACTTATAATATTTTAATGCAACAGTGAGTATAATTCCGTAATTTTTAAAGACAAGGGAGCAAGCCTATGGGTGAAATGTTTACTTTTTTCGGACTGATTTCAGAAAATCACGATTTTCTTTTTCTGACACATATGGTTTTATCAGCAGTTATTGCTGTTGTATTAGCTAAAACAGCTATGGCAAATTTACAACTTGTACCAAAAGGTACACAAAATCTTATGGAAGCATATATCGGTGGTGTTTTACAAATGGGTACAGATGTTATGGGTAAAGCACACGCTCGTAAATATCTTGCATTGGTAGCAACAATCGGACTTTTTGTAGGTATTGCAAACTTGATCGGTATCATTCCAGGTTTTGAAGCACCATCTGCAAACTTGAATATGACACTTACTTTAGCACTTTCTGTATTTGTTTACTATAACTATGTTGGTATTAAAACGCATGGTGTTATCAAATACTTCAAACACTTTACTGGTCCAGTTTGGTGGTTAGCTTGGCTTATGTTCCCAGTTGAGATAGTTTCACACTTCTCACGTATTATCTCTCTTAGCTTCCGTCTTTTTGGTAATATTAAAGGTGATGATATGTTCTTGGCAGTAATCCTTATGCTTGTTCCTTGGGTTATGCCACTTATTCCATTTGGTCTTTTAACATTTGGTGCATTCTTACAGGCATTTATCTTTATGATGCTTACATATGTTTATCTCGCTGGTGCGATTATCGTAGAAGAACACTAAGCTTCCCATATTATGCAAAAAGATATCTATGAGAGAATCATAAGCTTTTTGCTTGGAGCATCATGGGCAATAGTCCTCTTTGGTGCTCTTTTGACATTTAAACTCTTTATGGGCTTTGGAGTTATCCTGGCTCTTTTTCTTTCTATCTTCTATACTGTTTTTGCTCTCTTTTTTGTATTGGCACTTGATGCTTTTATGGTTAATAAAGATCGACTCAAAGAGGCAAAAAAACAGACGCAACTTTTAGAAAAACTTACAATTAAAACTGAAAATTAAAACTTATCTGTAAGTTTGAATACCCTTCATCATTAAGGCTGTGCATCTCCTTCTCAAGAGTAAAAAGGGTTGTCACATAAGAGAAAATTAATTGAAATCGATTCATATGATTTGGCTTTATCTCTAATGAGAGTGCAGGTATCTCCATATTGTAAGCATTTACATGATAGAAATCAAGATTGTATTGATCTTTTGCAAAGAGTGAGCTTGATAGGCAAGCTACAAGAAGTAGCGTAAGTAGCGTTTTCATAATATACTCCTTCTAAGATTGCAGTAATCTTCTTGAGTTAAATTATGATAAATATAGAAAAATTGCATAAAATAGATAGGCAGTCTGGCGATCTTTTTAAAAAGACCCATAACTTTCCGTATCTGCTTCACAGCAGAGTTGGCTTTTTCTAATATATATCAATGTGATAATTTTATCACAAAAAAGTAAATATGGGAAATGGTGTAACTTCTGTTAAAGTAAAAATTAGATAAAATAGATAGATAAATTATCATCTATCTAAGGAAAACTATGTTTGAAGTCGTCATAGGACTAGAGGTCCACGTTCAACTCAATACAAAAACAAAACTATTTTGCTCGTGTCCAACGAGTTTTAACCATAAACAAAACAGTAATACTTGCCCTACCTGTCTGGCACTTCCTGGAGCACTTCCGGTACTCAATAAAGAGGTTGTTCATAAATCAATAATGTTAGGTACTGCTCTTGAGGCGACAATTAACCGTGTATCATATTTTGATAGAAAATCTTACTTTTATCCAGACTCTCCATCTGCTTATCAGATAACACAACTCTATACACCTATTGTAGAACATGGAAAGCTGAGTATTGATTTTGAAGATGGTACAAGTAAGCTTATTCGGGTAAATCGTGCGCATATTGAAGCAGATGCGGGAAAAAATATTCACGATGGCGATATTTCAAAAGTGGATTTAAACCGTGCAGGAACACCACTTTTAGAGATTGTAAGTGAGCCGGATATGAGAAGTGCCGAGGAGGCAATTCTCTATCTTAAAAAGCTGCACTCTATTATTCGCTATACAGATATTGGTGATGCAAATATGCAAGAGGGGAGTTTCCGTGTAGATGTGAATGTATCTATTCGCCCACAAGGTGATGAAAAACTCTATACTCGTGTTGAAATCAAAAATATAAACTCATTTAAGTTTATTCAAAAAGCAATAGAAGTTGAAGTAAATCGTCAAGTTGAAGCGTGGGAAGATGGTGTTTATGAAGATGAGATAGTTCAAGAGACACGTCTATTTGACCAGGTGAAATCTGAAACGCGTTCAATGCGTGGAAAAGAGGAAGCTGCGGATTATAGATATTTCCCAGAGCCTGATCTGCTTAAATGTGTAGTAACGGATGAGATGATGGAGCAATATACACAAATTCCGGAACTTCCAGATGCTAAAAAAGAGCGTTTTATCAATGAGTATGGGATGAAAGCTTATGATGCGGCTGTTATTACATCAGCTGTTGAGATGGCAAACTTTTTTGAAACAATGATGCAGCAGGAGGGGGTAAGTGCAAAAACAGCTACTACCTGGCTTACTGTTGAGCTTTTAGCGCGTTTAAAAGGTGAGATGAGTATAACGAACTCTCCGGTAGATGCAGCTAAACTCGGCTTCTTGGTAAAAAGAATTGATGATAAGACCATCTCTGGCAAGGCTGCCAAAGAGGTGTTGGATTATTTGATGGAAAATGAAGATGTGAGTGTTGATGATGCCATTGATACATTGGGATTGAAGCAGGTGACAGATACTGGCGCTATTGAAGCTATGTGTGATGATGTCATAAATGCAAACCAAGATAAAGTAGAACAGTATAAAGCCGGAAAAGAGAAACTCTTTGGTTTCTTTGTGGGGCAGGTTATGAAAGCGAGTAAGGGAAGTGCAAATCCTCAAGCTGTAAATGAGATACTCAAAGCCAAACTGGGATAATTAAAGATGCTAAAGCGCTGGATACTTGATTTTGCATACTATCTTGATACATCAAAGAGTTATCAGCGTCGCAAACGTTTTTTTTATGATATTTTAGAGAATGATAAGAACAGATATAAAAAATATATAGATACGTTTATGATTACACTTATCTTTATAAGTGTCGGTGTCCTTATTCGTGAAGTAAAGTTTCATGTCAATGATTATTTGATGTTCTTTAGCAACTATATAATATCTTTTATATTTTTTATAGAGTATATTTTACGTTTATGGGTAAGCAGCAGTGTCAGTAAGGTTATTGTAAATCGTGCAGAACATGATACTTTCTTACATCAGGAGGTTAATCTTTTTAAGGCATTTAAAGAGATTCTTCGTGTAAAACTTCAATATATGCTGACACCAAAAGCAATTATTGACTTTTTAGCGATATTACCTTTCTTTCATGAGTTGCGACTTCTGCGTATTTTTATACTTTTTCGTGTATTTAAACTCTTTCGTTATGCTAAGAGTTTTCAGACACTCTCCTCTGTTCTTGCAACAAAAAAATTTGAGTTTCTAACTTTAGGTATATTTGCCTCCGTAGTTATATTTGTCTCTTCCGTTCTTATCTATGTTATGGAGGGGAACAATCCTGCCTCTCCGATAAATACATTCTTTGAAGCGATTTATTGGTCTATAGTTACAATTTCTACAGTAGGATATGGAGATATTACACCGGTGAGTCATGAGGGGCGATTTGTTGCTATTTTGGTAATTACTGCAGGAATCGCCGTGCTTGCATTTACCACTTCACTCTTTGTATCTGCATTTACTGAGAAACTTGATGAAATACGAGAGATTAAGACTATAGAAGATGTCTCAAAACTAAAGAAATTTTATCTTATTTGTGGCTATACAGAGGTTGCTAAAGAAGTTGCTAGAAAACTCTCTTGCAGTAAAAACAATATAATTATAATAGATGAAAACAATGAAAATATAGAGGCTGCAAAAAAAGATGGTTATACTGCACTCAATTATGATCCAGGTGAGATAGAGAGTTATAAAAAACTCAATATAAATATGGACACGCAAGTTAAATCTATTCTCTGTCTGCGTGAAGATGATATAAAAAATGTTTATGCAGCTTTAACAATACGCTCTTTAAATAAAAATGTTTTTATCTTATCGCTTTTAATGAATGACTCTAATCGTAAAAAGCTTGATTTTGCAGGAATAAACAGCGTTGTCTATCCTCAAGAGTTGGTTGGACTTATCACCAAAGAGTTGGTTGGTAAACCGGTGGCCTTTGAGGTGATTCATGAACTGAGAAGTGAAACGGCTGATGTGAAGATTGATGAACTTGGTATTACACAGAGAATAGTTGATAACTTTACAACTGTAGGAGATTTGGGTAATATTGATTATAGAGTAGTTCTTTTAGGTGTATATAAACATAAAAAAGATCGTTTCTATTTTAACCCGATTGACAGTACGCTTTTGGATGTTGGGGACTATCTTTTGGTTGTTGGGTACCATAACTTTATTTTAGAGTTTGAAAAATATCTGCATACAAAGGTGAAAAATGGCTAAGAGTACAGCACTTATCTTTGGATACAATAAGTATGCTCATGAGATTATCTCCAATGTCAAAGATAAATATAGAGCTATTAAGATTTTTTCACTTGATGAGACAGATTTACAAAATAGCGCATATGAAGTTGAACTTTTTGATTTGAGTGATGAGTGGAGTGATATTCATCAGGATGTTGATGTAGATAACTCTATGGCCTTTTGTGTGCTGGAAGATACTGCACAAAATATCTTTTTAACTATCTCTTTGCGTGCACATTTTAAAGAGTTGACCATTATTGCCATCGCTTCAAACAAAGAGAGTGCGAACAAACTAAAGATGGCAGGAGCAAATAAGGTTATTCCTCTTGTGGAGACAACATCAGATATCATTACAAATATGTTGGAAAAACCGATTTCAAATAAAATCCTGCATGCTATTTTGTATGAAGAGAGTGATTTGAAAATTGCTCAGATAAAGATAACTCCAGAGAGTACTTTTAAAGATGAACAACTGACAAGTATTGACTGGACACGTTATAATGGTATTATTGTTCTTTCTGTGATGCATGAAGATATGAAGAGTGAGTTTATCTACTCTTCCAAGGCAAAACATCATATTATCCGTGAAGGCGATATTTTGGTTGTTGTCGGTTATGAAGCGGATATAGTAGAATTTGAAAATAAAATAGGGAGTAAGCGATATGTCAATTGGAGTCATTGGAGCTGGTAAGTGGGGAAGTGCACTCGCTTTTGCACTATCTGAAAAATCTGAAGTAAAGATTACTTCAAGACGTCCGCGTAAGCTTGATAATTTTGTCTCATTAGAAGAGATTTTAGAGTGTGAGTATCTCATTATTACTGTACCTGTGCAGCAGGTAGATAGCTGGTTGAAGGAGAATTTTGTTTTTAAAGGACAGAAGGTTTTAGTTGCTTCAAAAGGTATAGAGGCAACAAGCGGGCGTTTTTTAAATGAGATATATGCTGCATATATTCCTCAAGAGAATATCGCTTTTCTCTCTGGTCCATCTTTTGCAACAGAGGTTATGAACTCACTTCCTACTGCTTTGGTTATCAATGCAAAAAACAGCTCTTTGGCGGAGGAGTTTGCAGCTTTTTTCCCATCGTTTATAAAGACCTATGTCTCAGATGATGTGATGGGTGCAGAGGTAAGCGGTGCATATAAGAATGTTATTGCGATAGCAGCAGGAATATGCTCTGGGCTTAAGCTTGGAAATAATGCAGCAGCAGCCCTTATCTCACGCGGACTTGTAGAGATGGAGCGTTTTGGGACTGCATATGGTGCGCAGAAAGAGACTTTTTTAGGGCTTAGCGGTGCAGGAGATCTCTTCTTAACAGCATCTTCAACAATGAGTAGAAATTTTCGTGTTGGTCTTGGTCTTGCAAAAGGCTTGACACAAGAGGAGATTTTAGAGGAGCTCGGAGAGGTAGCAGAGGGAATAGGTACTGCCTATGCACTTCATGATATTGCTACAAAAGAGAATATCTACCTTCCGATTGCTTCAGAGGTTTATGCAATGCTTGAGGGAAAATCTCCTCAGGACTCTTTGCGTGATCTCTTAGGAAATTAAGGAGTATATGTGCGTGAGCATAAGAGTGCATTATTAAAGATTGTAACAGCTTTCGTTATTGGTATGCTTGCCTATTTTTTGGCACACTACCTTTTTAACGAAGTGCAGAGCAGACTGCTTGGTGTCATTGCATTTTTAGTTGTTTTATGGACAAATGAAGCGTTGCATCTTGGTGTTACATCACTTTTACCGATTATTCTTTTTCCTGCACTTGGAATTATTACAACAAAAGCAACGACAATTAACTATGCACATCCAATTATCTACCTCTTTTTAGGTGGTTTTTTACTTGCTATTGCTGTTGAAAAGACACAGTTGCATATCTTTATTGCAGATAAGATTCTCTCATTTTTTCCTGCAACTCCAAGGGGTATGATATTTTCTCTTGCAACGACATCGGCACTCTTAAGCTCAATACTCTCTAACACAACAACAACCTTGCTGCTTATTACCATTGCCATTTTTATTACTGAAAACCCAAAACTGAAGATGCGTTTTGCACTTGCTATTGCCTATGGAGCGAGTGTAGGAGGGATACTTACACCTATTGGAACACCTCCAAACCTTATACTTCTTGGTATTATGCAGGAGCATAATATGGAGCTCATTCCATTTTTTCAATGGATGTGGATGGTTGCACCACTTGTGATTATGATGCTTTTGAGTGTCGGATTTTTACTCAGTATCGGTGTTGGAGATATCTCAATAAGCAGAGATGTTGAGAAAAAAGAGTTAAATGGCTCTCAAAAAAAAGTACTTTACCTGCTGGGTAGTCTTATAGCACTTCTGCTTATAAATGCACCTATGAAACCTTTTTGGAGTGGGCTTGGTCTAAGTGAGAGCGGCATACTGCTTAGTTTTGGAATTTTACTCTTTACGCCTCTTTTTAATGTTTTGGAGTGGACAGAAGATAGTAAAAAGATTCCTTTTGCTATTATGTTCTTATTTGGTGCAGGCTTCTCCATTGCAAAGGCTTTCTCCCATACAGGACTCGCAGATGAGTTGGCCTCTTATCTGCTGCATATGACGACATTTACACCGCTCTTGCTGCTGTTGAGTGTGGCGATGCTTATTACATTTGCAACGGAGATAACATCCAATACGGCGCTTATCTCCATTATGCTGCCTGTTATCTACTCTGTTGCCGAGCAATCAGGCATAAATACAACGCTCTTTATGATGGTAGCAACATTGTGTGCTTCGTATGCTTTTATGCTTCCTATTGCAACACCTCCAAATGCCATAGCTATGAGCAGCGGCGTTATCAATGTGCGTGATATGTTAAAGTATGGTATTGTTCTAAATATTGCAGGGATACTCTTTATTGTGTTGATTGCAGAGTTTTTCTGGAAGAGAGTACTCTTCTAAGGCTCTTTGGAATCACTTTTGTTTTTGAGCTTTTTCAAGAGCATATAGAAGTCTTTTATAATAAGCATAAGGCAGTACAGCCAGAGTACATCAAGAATATAGTTCTCTTTAAATCCATTCATACGCAGGTAGATATAGCCAAGAAATATAGGCCATTTTAAAAAGTAGAAGAAGAGAATTCCAACACCGTAAAGCTCTTTCATCATAACTCCAAAAGTTTAGTTTGTAAATCTTACCTAATTATTATAAAAGAGTGGGTAAAATCTTGAAATTTTTAAAAGGTAGTTTTTATGGTAGTACATATTGTAATGTTTAAATTTAAAGATGAAAACAAAGCGCGTAATATTGCCAAAGTGCAAGATAAACTTCAAGAGTTGGAGAATAAGATAGATGTTTTAAAGAGTATTGAAGTTGGAATTAACTTCTCTGAAGAAGCCAGAGCTATGGACCTCTCTTTATACTCAACATTTGAAAATGAAGCAGATCTTCAAAGCTATGCTCTCCATCCTGAACACCTCAAAGTTGTAGATTTGATAAAAGAGGTAACGCTGGAGTCTAAAGTGGTTGATTATATTCTTTGACGATAAAATAAAATAAAAAATAGACTTAAATCGTCAAGTTACTTTGTATTTAGATACTTTTTCTTTGTAGAACTTTGTTAATATAATAGAAAATTTACTTAAGGATAATTATGGAACCGACATTAGAAAGTATTAGTGATTATAATCAGCTAAAAGGTGAGAAAAGAAAAGTTGTATGGAGTGTTGTTATTATCGGAATATTAATCGGTATAGGTTATCTTATTGCCTATAAAGTTTTTAATGATAGTGGTGATGCAATCAAAATAAATGATACAATCAAGGTTGTACCATTAAGTAAGAATATCCCTCTCAAATGAGTTTTGATATAATCTCGAAAATAAACAACAAGGTAATTTAATGTTAATGACAATAGTAGCCATCTACACACTTTATGTTGCTGTATCAATTTACACAAGTGTAATGCAGATAGGTTATGTAAATATCGTAAAAAGAAAGACGCCAATATTGATGTCTGCAAAAGAGTTTTTAAAAGCAGGAAATTATGCCGTAGCAAAAGAAAAATTAGCAATTGTTAATACCTTTATTGATTATCTTGTTTTCATAGCTTGGATGGGTGAGGGTATAAAACTTTTAAATCACAATTTCTTTATGCTTGAAAATGAAGCAGTAAAAAATATTGTCATTGTAATGAGTTTTGTTGTAATTAATTATATTATTTCACTTCCTTTTTCTTATTATGAGAAGTTTGTAATTGATAGTGAATATGGATTTAACAAGTCATCATTAGCCCAATGGATAAAAGATACATTAATCTCTTTTATAACTATGGTTATACTTGGTTCTTTGCTTGTATGGGTACTATATGAGATTATGGATTCAGTGAAGTTGTGGTGGCTTTGGAGTTTTGTACTTGTTTTTGGTGTTGTTATAGCTATAAATATGCTCTATCCAACTTTTAGGGCAATATTTTTTGATAAAGTAAAACCACTAGAAGATGAGCAACTTGATGATGAAATAAAGCGACTTATGGATGCTACGGGCTTTAACAGTTCCGGAGTTTTTGTAAGTGATGCAAGTAAGCGTGATGCACGTTTGAATGCTTATTTTGGAGGTTTTGGAAAGACAAAGAGAGTTATTCTTTTTGATACTCTTTTGGAAAAACTTACAACAAAAGAGCTTTTAGCTGTACTTGGACATGAGCTTGGACACTTTGCACACGGTGATATCTATAAAAATATTGCAATGGTTGGCGTGATGCTCTTTGGAATGTTTGCATTCTTTGGAAACTTGCCAGACTCTTTGTATATGGAGTTGGGACTGCCGCATGAGCCTTATGTTGTTATGATACTGCTTATGCTCTTTATGCCTGTACTTGGTTTTATTATGATGCCGATTATGGGAATTGTCAGCCGCCACAATGAGTATGCGGCAGATAGAATGGGAAGTGAGCTCGGTGGGCCGGCAGGAGCGATAGAGCTTGCAAATGCACTGCAGAAGCTTGTAACTGAGAATAAAAGTTTCCCGCTTTCTCATCCGCTTTATATCTTTTTTCACTATACACATCCTCCTGTGATAGAGCGTTTAAAAGAGCTTGGTGTTGATGTTGGCTATATTGATGAGAGTGGATTACAGGGCAAATGCAGCGCAGATATATAGTACGTGAGCTTTTGCGTGAGATAACACAGCAGCTTGTAAAAAATTCTATTCCAAGAGCTGCACGTGAGGCACAGCTCTTAGTGATGGCATATTTGAAAAAAGATGAGCTTTGGCTTTTGAGTAATCAGGAGTCTGAGATTGTACTAGAGAGTGATTTTTTTCAATGGGTCTCACGCAGAGCAGAAAATGAGCCTTTTGAGTATATTGTCAATCGTGTCAGTTTTTATAGTGAGGAGTTCTATATAGATGAGGGGGCACTTATTCCACGTCCTGAGACGGAGCTTCTTATTGATGAGGTTTTGAAAAATATAAAAGATATAAACCAAGCTCTCTCTCTGGCAGAGGTAGGTGTCGGCAGCGGTATAATCTCTATAATGTTGGCAAAAAAACTGCCAAAAAGCAAGATTATAGCTATAGATATCTCAAAAGAGGCACTCCAAGTTGCACAAAAAAATATAGAGAGATTTGGTTTAACAGATAGAATAGAGTTGCGTGAGGGTTCTTTGCTTGAGCCTTTGGATGAGTCAATAGATTATCTTGTCTCTAACCCTCCCTATATTGCAGCTGATGTACCCTTGGAGTCCAATCTCTCCTATGAACCGCAAAATGCACTTTTTGGCGGAACTGTCGGCGATGAGGTTATTCAAAAACTGCTTGATGAAGTCTTAAGAAGAGAGATTAAGTTTTTTAGCTGTGAGATGGGTTATGACCAACAAGATAAAATACGTTCATATTTAAAAGATAAAAATTTTACTAGCCTTGAATTTTACAAAGATTATGCAGGATTTGACAGAGGCTTTACACTAAAGGTATAAATTATGAAAAGAAATATCTATTTGGATTTTAGTTATCTCCTTGTATTAGGAATGAGTTTAGGGGCTGTTATAGTACTTGGTGCTATTGTTGCACCAGTTGTTTTTCATAGTGACAGATATCTAGTAGAGATGATGATAGATCACTATAATATGGGTATTATAATGGGTGAAATTTTTCATCGTTTTAGTTATTGGATATATTTTTTAGCGTTCTATATAGCTCTTTATGAGGCTTATATGTATAAACAGGGACAACGAGATGCAACACTTTTTGCAGCAGCATTTAGTGCATTTTTTTCAGCATTAATGTTTTCAGCTGTTTATGCACCAAAAATTTTGATAATGCAATCAATGGGAAGAGAAGCAACACAGAGTGATACTTTTGCAAATATTCATATTGCTAGTGAGATAGATTTTAAAATATTGGCTATTGCATTGTTACTTCTTTTTATAAGAAGATTGATGCTTTTGCGTATAGATTAGTTTTAACACTATTGTAACACTCTTTTGATATGATATAGTTATTGTAAAAAAAGAGGAGTTTTCTCAATGCAGTTTTTTATAAAAGTTCTTTTTTTAATGCTTTTTGTTACAGATATGTTTGCTGCGGCTTCATACTCTGCATCATTTAAGAGTAAAAAAATCTATCCTTTGGGAAAACGTGTATATGAAAGAAGATGTAAGTCTATAGATGTACATAACTATGCAACCTTTGAAAAGTTGGGTTTGGCAATAGAGCAGAATATGCAATGTAAGAATTTAAAAAGTGAATATAAAGATGCATTGGCCCTATATTTATGGGATATTGTAAGAGAGAAAAAAAAGACATCTCATTTTCCCTCTTTAGCTGTTTCTCATAAACAGAAGTGTCCTGTTTGCGGTATGTTCCTTTATAAATATCCAAGATGGGTATCTATGATAGAATATAAAGATGGGAAAACACTCTACTTTGATGGTTTGAAAGATATGTTTAAATATTACTTTTCACATCATAAACAGATTCAAGGTATTTATACAAAAGATTATTACACACAAAAGGTTATTGATGTGACAAATGCCTATCTTGTTATTGGAAGTGATGTGTATGGACCAATGGGAAATGAACTTATTGCATTGAGCGATCAAAAGAGTGCAAAAAATTTTCTTTATGATCATAGAGGAAAAAAGATTTTGAGATTTAAAGATATTACAGAAAAAATGGTTTATAAACTAGATGAATAGTATTAACTTTTATCTTCTGGAATATGCATATAACTATATTCTTCGTCATAAAAATAAAAATATCTTTATAATTACAGTTTTTACACTTTTAGTTGCACTGCTCTGCTCTCTCTTTTTTATTACAGCATCTGTAGAAAAAGAGATGCAGCAACGTATTGCACTGCAGCCTGATATTGTTGTTCAAAACTATAGAGCGGGTATGCCTTGTGCTATTACAGAAAAGACATTAGAGAGGTTGCTCAATATTGATGGTATTACTTCAGGTCGTCTGCGTGTAAGAGGGGATTACTACTTTTCAAAAGAGCATACAAAGTTTCATATTGAAGGTGTTGAGCCGTTTGAAGAGTGTAGTGATCCTTTTATTCAAAAACTTATTGATACTAATGATATCAATAGCTCTGTAATGCTTGTAAGCAATAGCGTTCAAAAGCGTATGCAAAAAGCTTATTATACTGATTATTTTAATTTTATTTTAGAAGATGGAACTCTAAAAAAACTCTCTCTTTTGAAAAGTTTTGACTTTAAGAAGCGTCTTGATCTTCAAAATCTCATTCTTGTAAATAGTGATACTCTGCGTGAGATATTTGGATATAACGCAGATGAAGGAAGCGATATTGCACTTAAAGTAGCTAATAAAAATGAGTTGAATTTTTTGACTGCAAAGATTCGTCTTTTGCTTCCAAATGCAAAGGTGATCTCTAAAAATGATTTAAAACTCCGTTATAAATCACTTTTTAATTATGATAACGGTATTTTTTTATCGCTTTTTATTATTGCAATTTTTACATTTTTTATTATTATTTATGATAAAGCCAATGGCTTAAGTTCTCAGGAGAAGCGTGAGATAGGAATACTTAAAGCTATAGGATGGAGAGTGGAGGATGTTCTTCATGCTAAGTTTTACGAGGCTGCAATTATCTCATTTTTCTCATTTTTAATGGGATATCTACTTGCTTTTATTTTTGTCTTTTATTTTAAAGCACCACTTTTTGGCAATATTTTTATGAATGAGTCTCTTTTACATATTGAGAATTTTAGACTTGATATTACAGTTGATTTCTCTTATACATTGCTCATATTTTTATTGAGTGTTCCTCTCTATATTGCAGCGACACTGATACCATCCTGGCGAGTAGCTACATTAGATGCTGATGAGGTGATGCGATGATACTTCTTAAAGATATCTCTAAAATTTATGCGGAAAAGACAAAGGCTTTGGAACATATTAATCTGCACTTTAAAGAGGGTGAGCTTATTATATTAAAAGGGGTAAGTGGAAGTGGAAAGAGTACTATTCTCTCTTTGATAGCCGGGCTCTCTAAACCGACAGAGGGTGAAGTGGTTGTTGATGGTAAAAAGATATCGAAACTTCCTGATCATTTTGCTGCTGCATACAGACGGGACAATATAGGTATTGTTTTTCAAAAGTATAACCTTATACCTTCATTGAGTGTTTCAGAGAATGTGCTTTTGCCACTTTTTCCTCTCAATCTTAAAAGAGAAGATATGCATCATAAAGCTAAGCGGGTATTAAAGCAGTTTTCAATAGAACATAAAGCAGATATGAGAGTAAGCAACCTCTCTGGTGGTGAGCAGCAACGTGTCGCCATTGCAAGAGCAAATATTAATAATCCAAAGATAATATTGGCAGATGAGCCGACAGCCAATCTTGATGAAAAACTCTCTTTGGCATTTATAGATATTTTGCGTGAGATGAAAGCAGATAAGAGGACAATTATTGTTGCAACACATGATCCGCTCTTTTTTAATCTTGATTTTGTTGATAGTACTATCACCATTGAACACGGAAAAGTGATTGAATGTTCTTAACACCTGAGATTATTACACTCACTATTGTAAATACACTGCTTTTTCTCTTTGCTACAATAGCCTTTTTTAATGCAGTGAAAATCGTGCGTTTTTATGACAGGGATGCGACATCTGAATACCAATATGATTTAGAGAAGAAGAGCTACCTCTCTGCAACGATAATAAAATTTATATTTTATCTTAAAATACCATTGTTTATTTTCTTTGTCTATACACTTGATGACCTTTCAAATATTTTACCGGGTGCTATGTGTGCCGCCGGTGTTGTAAATGCTACTGTTTATGGAACGCCGCTGCTCTTTTTAAAGATAATTAATCTCTATATCTTTGCTTTGTGGATAGTTTTAAATGCTGAAGATATGCAGTATGAATCTCAACCTTATGTTAAAGAGAAATTCCTTCTCTATGTGTTCGCTTATGCTCTTTTGGTAGCTGAAATTATTATGCAGACGACTATGTTTGCATCTATGGATGTGAATAGTGTGGTAGATTGTTGTGGTAAAATATTCAGTACAACGGCACAAACCTACCTTGCAATGATTTTAGGTGCGCCAAAAGAGCTGCTTCTGGGACTCTTTTATGGTCTTTATATTTTAATATTGGCAGCTTTTGTTTTAAAAAATAGATATATCTATGCTCTTGCAAATCTCTTTTTTGTTGCATTTTCACTTATTACACTGATAGCATTTTTTGGAACTTATATTTATGAACAGCCATCACATCACTGTCCTTTTTGCCTTTTGCAAAGAGATTATAATTATATAGGTTATCTTCTGTATATAGTACTTTTTTTAGGTACATTTTTTGGTATTGTCAATGGAGTTATAGGATTTGCTGAAGATAAGAAGCGAATTTTTTTCAAGCGATCTTTAGTTTTTAATACACTCTATATTCTTTTGGTAAGTTATTTTCCTCTGGCATATTACTTGAAAAATGGAGTATGGCTCTAAATAGTATCTCTTTTATTGCCAAACTTCTCACGCATCCACTCTTGAGGTGATTGATGCAACGCTTTGAGACTCTCTTCATCAAATGGGTACTCATAGTTTGAGGTATATTCAAGAATTGTTTTATAGGCTTCATTAATTTGCGAACTCATCTGTGTCGCTTTTGCAACATCATCTTTATGTTTGTCTGGATGCCATTTTTTCATTAATGTTTTGTATTTGTTTTTTATCTCTTTTAGAGATGCAGTCTCACGCAGGCCAAGGAGTGATTTGGCCTTTATGATCTTTTCAAAGGAGGAGGACAAAGTTTAGTCTTGTTGTTGTCTCATATATGCAGGAATATCAAGGTAGTCACTATCTAAATCACCACCAACTACAAGACGAGGACGAACTTTTACCTGTGGAGTTGCAACTGGAGTCTCAGGTTCAAACTCTTCATTGTTTGCAAGATCTCTTTCAAAACCTGTTGCAACAATCGTGATTTTTACATAATTTTCAGGAAGATTTGCATCTGTAGAAGTTCCCCAGATAACCTCTGCATCATCATGCGCACTCTCATGAACAACATCCATAGCCTCTGCGAGTTCCATCATTGGAAAATCAGGGTGCATACTAAAGTGTACAAGTACTCCCATTGCACCGTTTATAGACATATTATCAAGGAGTGGAGACTCAATAGCTGCTTTAATAGCCTCGTATGCAGCATTTTCACCTTCGTGCTCACCAACACCCATCAACGCCATACCTTTATGACTCATAACAGTCTGTAGATCAGCAAAGTCAAGGTTGATATCATTTTCACCGCTTGAGAGAATAACACCAGATGTTCCGCTTACCGCTTGAGCAAGAACAGAATCAACAATTTTGAAGCTCTCTTTTAAACCCAGCTTTCTATCAATAATAGAGAGGAGTTTGTCATTTGGAATCACAACAATAGAGTCACTCTCTTTTTTAAGCTCCTCTAAACCTTGCTCTGCAAGTTTAAGACGTTTACGTCCTTCAAACATAAAAGGTTTTGTAACGATTGAGATAGTAAGTGCGCCAACCTCTTTTGCAATCTGTGCAACAACCGGAGCAGCACCTGTCCCTGTACCACCACCAAGACCGGCAGAGATAAATACAATGTCCGCACCTTCAAGTGCAGCACGAATATCATCATAATTCTCTAAGGCAGAGTCTTTACCGATATTTGGTTTCATACCTGCACCAAGACCTTTTGTCAGTTTTGCACCGATTTGAATCTTTGTTGCAGCATTTGTCTCACTTAAAACCTGAGCATCAGTATTTACAAGCATCATTTCAATACCGGTAACACCTTCATTAATCATATGACCAATCATATTACCACCGCCGCCACCGACGCCTACTGCTATTATTCTTGCTCCACTTGGGTTATGTGTCTCTTCTATTACAAACGGTTCCATATTTCACTCCTTTAAAATAACTGGGTTGCCCAATTCCAAAATTTGCTTAAGCTTCCTGCTTCATCACTCTTTTTACTTTTTGTCTCTTCCAGGTTTATCATTTTTGACTCTTTTGGTTCTTCAATAACTGGTGATGGTGTCAGATTTTCCTGTGTATCTGAAAAATCGACACTCATACTCTCCATAGGTGACTCATTTGTATGTCGTACACGCTTATTCACATCTATCTCATACGGAGTATAAGGTGCTGCCGCATACATTATAAGACCAATGGCACTTGAGTATTCCGGTTCTCTCAGTGAATCAAAAAGTCCATTCATTTCACGTGGTTTTGCAAGACGCACCGGCATAGAGCCAAATGTTGCTATTGCCAAATCACGAATGCCTTCCATCTTTGAGAAACCGCCAGTTAAAACAACACCAGCTCCAATTTGTTCTTTTAGTCCGCTTTTTTCAATAAACTGTGCAAGTATCATAAGTGTCTCTTCAACTCTTGCGAAGATGACATTATGAACTACTTCAAGTGATACTTCGTGTGTTGTATCTTCATCTCCGATGATAGGGAGTTCAATTAAATCATTACTTGGTGTTAGCAGTGAGCCATAATTGAGCTTTACTTTGTCTGCTGCATTAAGTGGTGTATGGAGTGCCATTGAGAGGTCACTTGTAACGTGATTTGAACCAACACCGAGATACTCATTGTAACGAATTGAATTTCCTGAGTAGATAGCAATATTACTTGTATTTCCACCCATATCAATAACAGCAGCACCAAGTTCTCGTTCATCTTCATTGAGTGTTGCAATGGCAGAAGCGTACGAGTTAAGAACAATATTCTCTACTTCAACACCTGCACCTTTAACTGCTTTTTTGAGATTGTTCAGGTTTGATTTTTGTGTTGTGATGATATGTGTTTCAACTTCCAGACGTGAAGCATTCATACCAAGAGGGTCTTCTATATAATCCTGCTCATCTACTTTAAAGTTAAAAGGCAGAGCGTGAAGTACTTCATACTCATTTGGAATATTTGCATTATATAAAGATGTATGCATAACACGTTTAATCTCTTCAAATGAGACCTCTTTGGATTGAATATTGACAATACCATTTGAGTTGAGACTCTTTGTGTAAGCACCAGAAATTGAGACAATAGCACTTGTAACATTTGCACCAGAGACTCTCTTTGCATCCTCTACTGCACTTTTAATACTGCGTGAGGCAAGCTCTATATTTGTAATGCTTCCCTTTTTCAGACCTTGGGCTTTTGTCGTGCCAGCACCGGTGATAGAGATTGTTTCATTATCTTCAATCTCCGCAATAACAGCACAAATTTTTGTTGAGCCAATGTCAATGGCTAAAACAGTTCTACTCAACTTAGAGTCCTTTGATAAAAATCTCAGTTTGGTACTTGTTCTGAAGCGTTTTTATGAGACCTTCGTTGAACATTGTACTTTTTAAGCGGTTGATAACACCGCTTCCATCGTTATGTTTGTTAGTAAGCAGTTTTTGTTCCAAAATGTTGTATAAAACCACTTTTGAATCTTTTAATGTTATAAAAGAGCGTTTTTTATCTGAAGTGAAAAGTTTTTGAAGAAAATCAACTGCCTCAGTTTTTGAGAGCTGTGTGAGTTTTTTTGCATCACTAACAGTTATAAAATCTGTTGTTTTGCCTTTAAATGTTTTTATACTCTCATTTGCAAGTGCTAAGAGTTTCTCTTTTTTCTTTTCTTGAGTATAGATAGGTAGTATTTCTAGACGTGCTGCTTCAAAAGATTTAACAACAGAAGGATTGATTTTGACAAGTTCAAATATATAGTATGTATTGTTAATTAATAGTGGTTTTGCATAAGGTTTTGTCATTGAAAGCATTTCAACTGTTTTCAGTGCTTCTGGAGTAAACGGATTGTTAGATACTGAAAGTGTAGCCTCTTTTTTCTCTGTATCTGCAGGAAGTTTTCCTTTTTTAAATGCTATGTATTTTCTAAGTGCTGCATCTTTTGTAGCTTTTTCATTCAGCTCTTTAATGACATCTTCTTTGGCATTTTCAAGTGGAAGGATTTTCCCATCATTGTCTTTAAAATGTGTTCTATTCTCTTGATAGAATTTTGTAATTGTTGCATTATCATATTGTTGCGAGAGTGGTTTTTGAATGATAAAATTTATTTTATAACTTACTTCTGTCATAAAGTCATTTTTTCTATTTTCCCAAAATGCTTTGAGTTCTTTATCTGTTGGATTGAGTGTAATCATATTTTCTGAAAGTACTTTATACTCTATTTTATCTGCAATGTTAAGTAGAGTATTTATGATTTTTTCTTCATTTTTTGAAGATTTTACAGGAAGCAGAGCAACTGTTTTTTTAATAAGAAGATCTTTTCTCAGTGAACTCTCATACTCTTTTGGTGTTAGTCTGTTTTGTGAAAGGACTTGTTTGTAAGTCTCTTTGTCAAAAGCACCATTTTTATAAAAAACTTTTTGTGATTTTATAACATTGAAAAGTTCAATATCACTAACACTCAAATCGTATGATTTTGCTAGGTTTAAAAGTAGTGCTTGTTGAATGAGTTGTTGAAGAGCTTGTTTTTTTAAACCAAACTGTTTTGCTTTTTCCTCGTCAAAGTTTCCTTGGAGCATTTGGTTGTATTGTTGATAGAGGCGCGAGTATGTTTTTTGTAGTTCGCTCATTGAAATTTCAATGTTGCCTACTTTTGCAACTGCGCTTGCTTTGTCGCCATATTTGTACTGTCCCCATCCTACAAAACCTGCACCGATAAATGCGATGGTTGAAATCCAGATAGTAATAATGAGCCATTTTTTGTGTCTTTGCATCCAAGTAATCATAATTGTAAAAAACCTTCTTCTTCAAATTTATGTAATTCTATGTAAATTCGCCTTTAAACTTGATAAAGAGCAATTACAAAGGTATAATTTTGTTATGAAAAATGAAGAATTAAAAAAGAGAGATTTGGATGTTTTGTGGCATCCTTGCACACAGATGAAAGATCACGAGAGATTGCCTCTTATACCGATAAAAAAGGCGCATGGCATCTATTTACAAGACTTTGAAGGAAATCGCTATATAGACGCTATTAGCTCTTGGTGGGTTAATATGTTTGGTCACACTAACAGTTATATTAACACTAAAATAAAAGAGCAGCTAGACTCTTTAGAACACGTTATACTTGCAGGTTTTACGCATGAGCAGGTTGTACGCCTCTCTGAGAGACTTGTAAAATTGACTCCAAAAGGTTTGGATAAATGTTTTTACTCTGATAACGGCTCTTCTGCTGTTGAAGTTGCACTGAAGATGAGTTACCACGCACATTTGAACTCTGGGAAGAAAAAACCACTTTTTGTATCACTTACAAACTCCTATCACGGTGAGACAATAGGGGCACTCAGTGTAGGTGATGTTGAGCTCTACAAAGAGACATATGAGCCACTTTTGATGCATACCATCCAAACAGCTGTCCCAAAAGATATGACCATAGAGAGCGCCAAAGAAGCTGCCAAAGAGTTTGAAACACTTTGTAGAGAAAAAGCTGATGAGATAAGTGCCATTATTATTGAGCCATTGATTCAGGGAGCCGGTTATATGCATATGTACCATCCCCATTTTATTGTGCTTGTACGTGAAATATGTGATAGATACAACATACATCTTATTGCCGATGAAGTGATGGTTGGTTTTGGTCGTACGGGAGAGCTTTTTGCCTGTCAAAAGGCAGGAGTATCACCTGATTTTCTTGTACTTTCAAAAGGGCTTACCGGTGGATACCTTCCTCTCTCGGTTGTTCTGACTTCCAATGAGATATATATGAAGTTTTATTGTGATTACAGTGAATATAAGGCCTTCTTACACTCACACTCCTATACAGGAAATGCACTTGCCTGTGCTGCTGCAAATGCAACTTTGGATATCTTTGAGAATGAAAATATCATTGAAAAAAACAGACAAAAAGCTGCTTATATGGCACAAAAGCTACAAAAATTTCAAGAGCTTGAAAATGTTGCTGAGATTCGTCAAACAGGAATGGTCTGTGCCGTAGAGCTCAAGGGATATGCTCCTGAGCAGAGAATAGGTCTGAAAGTCTATGAGTATGGACTGCAAAATGGTGTCTTATTACGTCCGTTAGGGCATATTGTCTATTTTATGCCGCCTTACATTATAACTAAAGATGAGATAGATACCATGATGGATATTGCCTATGAGGCGATAAAAAGAATTTAAGAGAGCGTTTTAATCATAGAATGCAGTTGAGTTATTTGTCTCCTGCATAAGCAGTCGGCAGCTTTTTTCTAAAACAGCCAGCTGTTTTGCCATCTCATAGATATCACGACTGTAAGCATAAACTCCATAACCGCGAATGACCATAAGATTTGTTTTGTTTGTTTGAAAATAGTAGGCGATTTCACTCTGAGCCCGTTCATACCAATCTTCAAACTGTTTTGGATCAAAAATTTCAATAGAACCTATCTCTTTATGTCCAAAATAGTCTTTTGGAACTATAAGATTGTGATTAAGTGCATAGGATGTTACAAAGGGAGGCATTGTAAAAGAGATAAATTTGGCTTCGGATATCTGAGAGTAGATAGCGTGATGAATACTGGCATCAATACTTGCCTGATTCCATCTGTAATCTTTTTTAAAGTAGAGCTCAATAAGAGCGTGTTCATCCAGAGCATCAAAGACAGCCTCTTTTGTATTGATAATAAAACGGCTTGACTCAGTTTTGGCTGAGAGCGAGCCGTGATAGATACCAAAAAAATCTTTTCTAAACATCGAGAGTGCAAGTGATGAGAGCTGATTTTTAAGGTGTATTTTATTCATTACTACTTAAACCAGCTCTTCATTTTATCTATAACAGAGTCTAAAACACCCTCATGTGGTTTGGACTCAATACCAAAAGAGTCTTGCAGTTTTTCAAGTAGTTCTTTTTGCTCGTCATTTAGTTTTTTTGGATATTGAATATTGACAATGGCGATAAGATCACCTTTTCCGTGTCCGTGAACATCATCAATACCTTCTCCTCTGAAAGTATAGCGTTGTTTGTCTTTTGTTCCAATGTCAAGTTTAAGCTCAAGCTCTCCTGTTAATGACGGAATGGTCAGCACATCGCCTTTGACCGCCTGTGTGAAAAAGACAGGAATTTCAATATAGACATCATTCTCATTTCTGATGAAATGTTTATCTTCTGCAACATCAAAAGTGATATAGAGATCACCTCTATGTCCGTTTTTGCCAATGTTTCCTTTTCCTGAAACACGTAAGCGGTTACCGCTATCTATACCTTTTGGTATAGTGATAGTAATTTTATCTTTTACCTCTTTATACCCTTTGCCTTTACAGTCACTACACTTTTGTGCAGCTGATGAACCAGTACCGTGACAGAGAGGGCAGGTCTGTGAAAATGTCATAAAACCCTGTTTCATATAGACTTGACCTTGTCCTTGACATTGTGGACAGGTAGAGAGCTTTCCATCTTTGGCACCGGTACCTTTACAAGCCTCACATGCTTTTTTATAGCTGTATGTTATCTCTTTTTCACAGCCAAAGATGGCTTCTTGGAAAGAGATATGCATATCTACATTCATATCAAGTGGATATTTGTCCATATCAGCAGGGTTTTGACGTCTTCTGCCACCGCCTCCAAAACCGCTGAACATCTCTTCAAAGATGGCACCCAAATCATCAAAACCGGCAGAGCTTTGGCGTCCGCCACCCATTCCCTGCAGTCCCTCTTTCCCGTATCTGTCATAGATACTTCTTTGTTGATCGTCGCTGAGGCATTGATAGGCTTCATTACAGAGCTTAAACATATGTTCAGCATCTTTATCGCCCGGATTTTTATCCGGATGATACTTCTTTGCCATTTTTCTATAAGCTTTTTTGATTGTCGCCTTATCTGCGTCTCGTGATACTTCTAAAATCTCATAATAGCTTAACTCTTCCATTTATTAAATCCTGTATTCGTGTAATAGTAAAATTTTTTTTGGAATTATACCCATTTTGCAGTTTAAAATAAATAGTAAGATGCTATAATCGTTTTTATGAAATTAATATTTTTATTTGTTATTTTTATCACACTTTTTACATCTTGCTCTCAAAAAGAGCTGTTTTATCTGCAAAATCATCCAAAAACTGCACTTGAAGCGACAACTTTTGATGCTCTAAATGGTTTTGAAAAGGATGATTTTTCTGTGGTATTAAAAACTTTTCAAAAAAATTGTCAATCTACCAAGGCAGAAAAAATTTATGGAGAATTATGCAAAAAAGCAATAGAGGCAGAGAATGCCAAAGCCTTTATTTTAGAAAATTTCAGACCATATATTATTCTTAATAAAGAAAAAAATACAAAAGGTTTATTGACAGGTTATTATGAAGCTTCAATACATGCTTCATATAAAAAATCTGAGAAATATCCGTATCCTATCTATGCAACTCCAAAAGATTTGGTTGTCGTTGATTTGTCTGCTATATATCCGGAACTGAAATCATATCGTTTAAGGGGAAGAGTTGTTAATGGCAGAGTTATTCCTTACTATACACGTGCTCAGGCACAGCAGCAAGATCTAAATGCTACGGTTTTATGTTATTGTGACTCTAAAATAGATAAGTTTTTTTTAGAAGTTCAGGGCTCAGGTATTGCAAAGTTTGATGATAACAGTTCTATCTATCTTGGATATGATAATCAAAACGGGCATAAGTATCGTTCAATAGGTAAGTATTTGATTGAGTCAGGAATCTTGAAAAAAGAGGATGTCTCTTTAGAAAGTATAAAAAAATGGTTGCAGGAAAATCCCCAAAAAGCAGACGAAGTTTTAAATTATAACAACTCTTTGGTTTTTTTCTCAAAAAGAGAGCATGGTGCTACCGGTGCTCTTGGTCTGGAATTGATACCAATGCGTTCAGTAGCGGTAGATAGACGCTATATTCCGCTTGGAAGTATGTTATACTTAAATGCTGATTATCCAGAAGGCTCTCTTAAGAGAATAGTTTTTGCACAAGATACAGGCGGTGCAATTAAGGGACGTGTTCGTGCTGATCTTTTTACCGGGAGCGGGGAGAAAGCACTTAAACTTGCTGGTTCGTTAAAAGCACCATTGCAGTTATGGATACTCCTTCCTAAAAATATTAATATAACAAAAGAAGAAAATGAATAAATCGTTAGAAAAATTTAACAGACTTGTCGATGCTTTGAGTGAGTTACCGACTATTGGAAAAAAATCAGCAACACGTCTTGCCTACTTTATGATAATGAATGATACTTATGTAGGGTTAAAGATATCTCATGCAATAGAAGATGCAATAGGAAGTCTTAAAAAATGCCGTATCTGTGGTGGAATGAGTGAAGATGAACTTTGCCATATATGTTCTGATGAGAGTAGAGACAGCTCTTTACTCTGTATAGTTGAAAATGCAAAAGATATTTTACTCTTAGAGGAGAATGGACTCTTTGAGGGAAGATACTTTGTACTGGAGTCTTTAGAAGAACTTTCAGTCTCTCATCTTGAAGATATAGTTAAAAATGGTGTGCAGGAGATACTGTTCGCTTTAACACCATCCATAGCAAATGATGCGGTTATTCTCTATATAGAGGATAAATTGAGTGCCTATAGGGTTAATTTCTCAAAAATAGCGCAGGGTGTGCCAACAGGAGTCAGCTTGGAAAATATTGATCTGCTCTCATTGACAAGAGCATTGGAAGACAGGGTAAGAGTATGAAGTTCTTTTTTTTAATGGTTCTTTTGAGTGGGAGTATGCTTTTTGCAAATCAGGTCTGTCTGCCAAGCGAGCCAGATGCTGCAAAATCTAAAATTGAGATTGAAAATATCAAAAATGACCGTTCAAAAGAGAATATGCAGAAATGGTTAGATAATGTTTTCGGATTACGACCATATAGAGCAAACTATATTCTTCCTTTTGGTATTGCAAACAAACCTTACCGAACACATCTCCTAAATGCAACCGCATACAATAGAAAAGAGGCAGAGATTCAGGTAAGTCTCAAACTTCAAATTGCACATGACCTTTTTGGGCTTGATGAAAAGTATTATGTATCTTATACACATCACGCTTTTTGGCAGATATATATTGACTCTGCCCCTTTTCGCGAAAATCTTTACAATCCTGAAGCTTTTGTAGTCTTTCCTATTAGTGATACAAAATCTTTTTTTCATATGCGTTCATTGAAAATAGCTGTTGCACATAAATCAAACGGACAGCCAAATACAACAAATATTGCAGAGTTTCAAGGATTTAATCTCTCTAAGAGCATTAACTATTTCTATGCGACATTACGTTTGCAACACGGAACGCTCATCAGCGATTTTACACTTTTGGCACCATTTCCAGGCAGTGCAAATTTGAGTGATAATCCTGATCTTATGAAGTATCTTGGTTATACTGAGGTGAAGTTTACCTATTTTTACAATGAACATATGGTGAGTTTGATGCTTCGCGGAAATCTTGATGGTTTGAGGGGTGCTGTCGAGCTGACATATTCACATCCATTAAGAAAAGGGAAATCCTATCTGTATGCCAAGTTATTTAGCGGATATGTTGAATCACTTGTAGATTACAATCAAAATATTACAAAATTTTCGATTGGGTTTGCTTTTTCCCGTTAGAGAAGGAAGCTTTTATGCATCGCCTTTTGAATATCTTTTTTCAAAAGGTGCTTTTTGCAAAAAATCTCATTTGCAAGTACACCTTGTCCTAGAAGCATATCTGCCCCATCTTTATATGGAATGTTATTCTCTTTTGCCATTTGTAAAAAAGGTGTGAGCTTCCCATAGATGGCATCGGCAGCGTAATGTGTATTTGATAAGATACTCTCTATAATTGCAACAGGAGCAGGAAGGTTTTCATCTTTCAGTCCTGCTGATGTTGTATTGACAACAAGGTCATATTCAGAAGGCTCAAAATTATCCCAAGAGTATGTTTTTGCCCCAAGTTGTTTAAAAAAATCAAGGCGACCTTCGCTTCTGTTTATTACACTCAGCTCCATCTCCTCTTGAATAAATTTTAGAGCAAGAGCTTTTGCTGTTCCTCCTGCTCCTAAAATAAGAATATTTTTAATATTTTTAAAACTCTCAATGGCATATAAAAAACCATCTGCATCTGTATTGTAGCCAATCAGTTTGCCATTCTCTTCTATGATAGTATTGACAACACCTACCTCTTGTGCAAAGCCTCTGACTTCATCGCAGGCTCTGTATGCAGCCTCTTTATGAGGAACGGTGATATTTGCACCGCTGAGTTTGAGATTAAAAAATGTCTCACGCAGTTTCTCTCCATCTTTGAGATGAATACGTGTATAACAGGCTTTGTAGTTACACTCTTTAAAGACCATATTGTGCATAAGAGGAGAGCGTGAGTGTGAAACCGGATCACCAAAAATTGCAAAGAGCTGCATTATTTTTTATCCAAATCTTCCAAAGAGTGAATGAGTGCTCCGAGTTTATTTTTAACTTCAAGATACTCCAACTCATTGATACTGTCAGCAACAACACCGGCACCGGCTTGAAGAACTACTTTCTCTTTTGTTACAAGTGCAGTTCTAATTGTAATTGCACTATCCATATTGCCATCAAATCCGAAATAGCCGATACTGCCACTGTAAAAACCGCGTTTAAGACCTTCATACTCTGCAATAAGCTCCATTGCACGAATTTTTGGCGCACCTGTCATCGTTCCTGCTGTAAAAGTTGCCATAAACAGGTCAAACATATCTTTGTCCTCACGCAGCTTTGCAACAACATCAGAGACTATATGCATAACGTGAGAGAAACGCTCAATATGCATCATATCTTCTACTTTAACAGTTCCTGTTTTAGCAACACGCCCTACATCATTACGCCCTAAGTCAATAAGCATCAAATGTTCTGCTAGCTCTTTTGGATCATTGAGCAGTTCAATTTCAAGCTCTTTGTCACGCTCTTTTGTTTTTCCGCGTTTTCGTGTTCCTGCGATTGGTCTCAGTAGCACTTCTCCATCAGTAAGACGTACCATAACTTCCGGTGATGAGCCAACTATAGAGAAATCTTCATACTCCATTAAAAACATATAGGGTGATGGATTTTTAGCTCGTAAAATACGGTAGAAGCTAAAAGGATCAACTTGAATATGACGGGTAAAACGGTTTGTCATTAAAATTTGAAAAACATCTCCGCTTTTTATCATCTCTTTTGATTTGTCTATCATCTCAAAGAACTTCTCTTTGGAGTGTGCATAACTTCCTCTGTCGTTACCTATATTATAGACTCTGTGTTTATAGGTATATGTTCCTTTGAGGTCATCTTCAATAGTCTCAAATCTATCTGCAAACTCCTGGAGTGTAGAGATGAGTGTGATTTTATGGTTTTTATGAGAATAGACTAAAATCAATTTTGGAAGAATGAGGTCCAAATCGGGAGTATGGAGCTCATCTACAAGATTATCCATACTGGAGCCGAGTTTTGGCTCAAAAACTTTAACCATATCATAACCGATAAAGCCGATAAAACCATCTACATAAGCTACACCTAGCTCTTTTGTCGCCTCTTTGTAGATAGTGGTATCAATACCTTTATAATACTCTTTTAAAAAGCTAAAAGGGTTTTCGTCTTTTTCGTGTTTTGTCCCTTGTGCGTCAGTATAGATAGTCTTTTCATCAATGTATTGAAGTCGTTCTCTTGCTCCAATACAGATAAAAGAGTAGTTCCCTTCACTTCCACCGGCACTCTCAAAGAGGTAAGATATCTCTTTTGGAAACATCTCACGAATTTTTGAATAGACGGCAATAGGAGCTAGCTGGTCAAGTGTAAATTGTTTTGAGTGTATCAAAGTCTGCCTTGAAAATATTTTTTAGAGTTTTACTAAAAAAGCACCCGGTTCTACTTTTGAACGGAGGACTTTTTTAGCACGTTGTGCCTCTTTTTGTGTCTTAAATGGTCCAACAAGGACTTTATTTAGATTACCTACCTTATGATAAGTATAGTTAAATCCTGCATTTTTGATAGATGCGAGAAATTTTTTATTTGGTTCATATTTTGAAAATGAACCTACCTGAATATAATATTTTACTGTAGAAATTGCTTGTTGTACTCTTTTTTTATGTCTTACAGCTTGTTGTTGTAATTTAGGTTTTTTCTGATGTGTGACTTTCTTTTCTGTAGTTGTTATCTCTTTTTCTTCTGATTCTTCTTTACTTTGCTGTTTTAATTTTTGAGCAATTTTGTCAAGATCTTCATCCGGAGAATTTTGTTCTTGAACAACTTCTACCTCTTCAAAAAGTGGTTCGTCTGCTGTTTTTTCTTGAGCTATTTCTTTTTGTGGTTTTGGAGGTAGTACAGCTTGTGGAAGATTTTGTGTAGAACCGGAGTTCATAGAGTTCATAAGCATAACAACGATAATAAGAACTACTCCCAATGTTGCAACTGCCAAAATAATTTTCTTGTTTGGACCTGCTGTATCGCCTTTGTTGAGGACTATATCACTCAGTTCGTTTTTATCATCCATAATATCTTACCTTCTATTTGTGTTATATATGTTTCTTGCTAATATCATACCAAAAATAGGGTAAATATTACATATGCTTTGACCAGGAAGCGCCACGCTCCTTGGCATAAACCTCATATGGTAAAACTAAAATATTGTACTCATCAGGCATATCATTGTTAGGAAACATACGCCATTGCTTTGGCTGTTTTGCTGCAAGTTTCATACTGAGCATTTTTCCAAGTTGGATAGCCTCTTGAAGTGTTGTGTGCCCTTTATGAATATAGACGTGAAGATGCCCTGGAGTTTTACTGCGGTAAGCTGTAAAATTGATGAAACCCTCCTCACGCAATAGAAGTTGTGTCTTATGATAAAATCTCTCAGGATCACGACCATTATAGTCGATAACGATATTTTCAACTTTATTCATCTTGTTTACCAAAGAGTGCGCTACTGTAATTTCACCTTTGAGATGCTGGTTGATTACTGCTTGATTAAGCGGTGCATTTACCTTTTCAAACTTGTTATAAAAGGTTCTTCCTTTGTAAGAGATTTTATCAACTACTGAATCACGTTTGATCCAGTAGTGGTCACTTACTATTTTTATAAGTTTTAAATCCATTGCAGTCATAAGGGCTTCTTTTTTGTTTTAGTATGTCGGTTGGTTATAGATTACAAAATTTTGTGCTAACTCTTTGAGCTCTTCTTTGATTTTTGCCTGAAGCTCTGTGTTATTGATATCATCTAAAACATCAGCCATTTTGTTTGCGATAAGCTCAAACTCTTTCTCTTTCATACCACGGCTTGTAAGTGCAGGAGAACCGACACGAATACCTGAAGTAACAAACGGACTTCTTGTCTCACCAGGAACTGTGTTTTTATTTACTGTAATACCGGCATTTCCAAGTGCAGCATCTGCATCTTTTCCAGAGATATCCATTCCAACAAAGCTTACAAGCACAAGGTGGTTGTCTGTTCCGTCACTTACTACGTTGTAACCGCGTTTCATAAGTACATCAGCAAGAACCGCTGCATTTTTCTTCACTTGCTGTGCATACTCTTTCCACTCAGCACTAAGATTGTGTTTAAAACCTACTGCTTTTGCAGCTATAACGTGAACAAGTGGTCCGCCTTGAAGGGCAGGGAAGATTGCAGAGTTTATCTTTTTAGCGATATCTTCATCATTTGTCATAATCATACCACCACGAGGGCCTGCAAGTGTTTTGTGTGTTGTTGTTGTTACTACATCAGCATAAGGGAATGGGCTAGGGTGCTCACCGGCAGCCACAAGACCTGCAATGTGTGCGATATCGGCAAAAAGAATTGCACCTACTTCATCAGCAATCTCACGGAATTTTTTGAAGTCTATCTCACGTGCGTAAGCAGAAGCACCACAAACGATGATTTTTGGTTGAACAATTTTTGCGATGTCCATAACTCTATCATAGTTAATACGACCGTCAAGCTCAACACCATAAGTAAATGATGAGTAGTTTTTACCAGAAAATGATGGTTTTGAACCGTGTGTGAGGTGACCACCGTGGCTTAAATCCATCCCTAAAAGTTTATCGCCGGCTTTAAGAAGTGCTGCATATACTGCACCGTTTGCCTGAGAACCTGAGTGTGGTTGAACATTTGCATATTTACATCCAAAAAGCTCACAAGCTCTGTCAATAGCAAGCTGCTCTACACCATCAGCATATTCGCATCCTCCGTAGTAGCGTTTTGCAGGGTAACCCTCTGCATATTTGTTTGTAAAAACGCTTCCCATTGCTTCCATTACGGCAGGGAGTGTAAAGTTTTCAGATGCTATCATCTCCAAGTGGTCAGTTTGTCTCTCTAACTCTTTTTCACATAAGTTATATACTTCTTCGTCAAACTCTTTTAAAAAACTCATAGGGTACAATTCCTTATAAAATAATATTGTTTGATTATACAAAAATTATAATAATAGGGCGCTTATATCTTTAATATTTTGTGGTTTTGCAAAGTAGTAACCTTGAAAAGCATGGCATCCGAGTGTTCGTAGCTCTTCATAGTGAGCATACTCTTCTACACCCTCAGCAATAACATCTATGCCTAAAAGCTCTCCGAGATAGATGATTGATTTTATTATTTGTACATCTTTTTCATTAGCAAACATATTGAGTACAAAAGACTGGTCTATTTTTATTTGATTGAGTGGAAAAATTTTAAGATATTGAAGTGATGAATAACCAGTACCAAAATCATCCAAAGAGAGCTGAAAACCAAGTTTTTTTAACTCTTGCATCTTTTGTGCAACTTCATGAGGCTTTTCTATAAAAAGTGATTCTAACAGTTCAAGTTTGAGGTGTGTGGTATTGATGTTGTGAGTTTTTGAGATCTCTTTTACAATTTGCACAAAGTTATCTCGATAAAATTGTTTTGCACTGATGTTAACAGAGAGGGTCCACTCTTTTGTTTTTTTATTATTTTGCCATAGTTTAAGTTGCTTACAGGCAGCATTTAACACCCACTCTCCAATATCAATTATAAAATCGGTTCGCTCTGCAATAGGAATAAATTTACTTGGAGCTAAAAGACCATATTTTGGGTGATTCCATCGAATAAGCGCTTCTGCACCAAAAATTTCTCTTTTACTATTGTATTGAAGTTGATAATAGAGTTCGAACTGCTCTTTTTCCAAAGCTACCTGCAGATCTTCAAAAACATTGAAAACCTCTTGCAGTTCTATTTCATTTTCTTTGTCAAAATAGACAATCCTTTGATTTTTGCTCTTTGCAATATCGAGAGCTATATTTGTATGTTTAAGAATTTCAAGTGGATTTTGTTCGTCATAAAATATATCTACACCAACATATACTTCAGGTTTTAATATTTTATTTTCAATATGAAGCGTATGTGAAAGAATAGCAACAAGAGAGTCTGCAATATGTTGTGCTTCAAGAAGTGTTGTTTTTTTTGATGTTGAAATATACTGATAGTAAAGTACAAAATCACCAGGAGACAATGTTGCTGAAAGTGTAGAGTCTTTGAAGTTTTTTCTTATTTTTTTTGCAGTCTCACGCAAGAGATAATCACCAAATTTATAGTCATAAACGTGATTAATAGTACGAAGATTAGTGATTTTCACATAAAACATTGCACTCCAGTAGCTATTTTCTTCTTTAAGAATGTTTTTAAGTGTTTCAAGAAAACCATTTTTATTTAAAAGACCTGTTAGTGCATCATACTGCATCATAAATTTTAGTTGTTCCTGTGCTTTGTCTCTTTGGGTGATAAAATCAAAAATTTTACTAAACATAATATTAATCTCTTCATAGAGTTTGCCTATTTCATCATCATATTTTCCGTTTATATAGTAATGCTTACAATCTTTTTGAAAGTCTATTTGTTCAAGAAAATTAACAAGATAGAGAAGAGGTCGTGAAAAATATGTAGCATAGGAGCGTGCAAGTAAAAGAGAGAAAGAGAGAAAAATGAATAGAACAAGCAGTAGTATCGGTAAATCACTGCGAAGTATTTCATAGAGTGATTCGACTTTAAATTCAAAGAGAAGTTTTCCATAGTTCGTTTTGTTATAGTTGAGCTGTGTAGTTGTTTGAAATAGCTGACTTTTTTGAATTTGCTCCTCTTTTTTATATTGAAATATTCTTTTATTCTTTTTATCATACAGTATAACGTGATCTATTTGAGGAAATGCTTGTAGTTTTGTTGTCAGGTCACTTGCTGTATTGAGATCGTCAAGCAACATAAGTTTAAGAAAATCCTGAGAAAGTATTTGCGTGACATCCTTTGCCAGGATAATACTTTTTTGATTTTGATTGTAAATATACCAACTGACAAAAAGTAAATAACCACTAAGTGTTACAATAGATATTAATACAAAGATTGCTCTTGTAAATTTCTTTTGAATTGAGCCTTTGTATGTTGCAGTCTGCATAGTTTAAGGCTTGTTTATCTTTGTTTCGACCGGAAGATGGTCATCATTTCCCCATTCAAGCCAGGAGCCGTCATAAACAGATACCTTGTAGCCAAGTTTTTTAAGAACTAGAAAATTCATTGCAGCATCTGCACCATCTTCACAGTATAGAATGACTGGTTTGTTATGTGGAAGATTTGTATAAAGTTTTTTGAGTTGATCAAAATCTTTGACAGTACTGTTAGAACCATCTGTAGTGTATGTAAGATTGCCTGGGAAATTATAGGCATTTGGAATATGTCCGTGACGTTTTGCGTGAGACTTTTTGCCAATATAAAATTCTGTAGGACGGCCATCTATGATATTTACTTTTCCTAAAGAAGTAAGAACATCAAGCTTTGTATCGAGAATTGTGTTATCTATTTTTGGTGCAAAATCTTTATAAAGAGGTTTATAGATATCTTTTGTGACAGGTAAAACACCTTTTTTCCAATTATTAAAGCTTACTTGTAAAATGCCGATATTTTTTGCACCAAGGACTTTACTTATCCAGTAAAATCGTGCAGACCAGATAGGATTTTCCCCACCATAAACTACAATTTCACTTTTATCATCAATTCCGGCTTGACTAAAAATCTGTTTGAGTTGTGTAAGAGGCGGCATAACCATTTTTGGACCGTAAAAGAGTTTTTCAAAAGCAGGTATATTGACAGCTTTTTTTAAATGGTTTTTTTGGAAAGATTTTCTGTCACGTACATCAATTAAGACGAGATTTTTGTCCTTATAATGCTGTTGTAACCAGTTTACTGGAATAACATCAGGGACTTGTGCAAAAAGAGATAATGATACAATACTAAGAAACGTAATTATCTTGAACACAATGACCCCCTAATGAGATATTCTAACTCATTGTATCTTAGATTATCTTAAAAGAAGCCTCTATTGGGCCTCTTCATCTTCACAAATTTCCTGCGTGAGCGGTTTCATTGCAGGAAAGAGTAGGACATCACGAATAGAGTGCTCATTTGTAAGCAGCATAACAAGTCTGTCTATTCCTATACCTTGACCTGCTGTTGGAGCCATACCGTAGCTGAGTGCTTCAACAAAGTCTGTATCCATTGCGTGTGCTTCATCATCGCCACAATCTTTAGCAGCCATTTGCCCCTCAAAACGCTCTAGCTGGTCAAGAGGGTCATTCAACTCTGAGAAGGCATTTGCTATCTCACGTCCAGCTATAAAGAGCTCAAAACGCTCTGTAATTGCAGGGTTTTCATCACTTCTACGAGCAAGTGGAGATATCTCTACTGGATACTCAGTAATGAAAGTAGGGTCAATGAGTTTCTCTTCAACAAACTCATCAAAGAGCTCACCTTGGAGTTGTCCGAGGTTCATCGCTTCATTTACATCAATATTTTTCTCTTGAAGATATGCAATGATTTTTGCTTTGTCATTAACGATATCAGCCGGAACTCCTCCTATTTTTGTCAGAGATTCTATAAGTGGAATCTCTTGAAAATTATCGAAATTGACCTCTAAGTCACCATATGGAAGTATTGTTGGTAATTTTAGATGTTCAAAAAGATATTGGAAGTACTCTTTTGTAATTTCAATAAGGTCTTTATATGTTTTATATGCCCAGTAGAACTCAATAGAGGTAAATTCAGGATTGTGTGTTGCATCCATTCCTTCATTTCTAAAGTTACGGTTAATCTCAAATACTGCTTCAAATCCACCTACGATTAAACGTTTGAGGTAGAGTTCCGGTGCAATTCTTAAGTATCTGTCAACACCGAGTGCATTGTGGTGTGTAACGAATGGTTTTGCATTTGCTCCACCTGCGATTGGGTGCATCATAGGAGTTTCAACTTCCAAGAAACCTTTCTCCTCAAAGAAGCGACGTGTCAGAGAGATGACACGTGAGCGTGTTTGGAAGGTTTTCCTTACTTCAGAGTTCATAATAAGGTCAAGATAACGTTTTCTGTAACGCACCTCTTTATCTGTAATACCGTGGAACTTTTCTGGAAGCGGGCTAATAGCTTTTGTTAAAAGTTTTAAACCATTTACATGAAGAGAGAGTTCTCCTTTACCTGTTACAAAAGGATAACCTTCTACTTCAATGATGTCGCCGACTTCTATCTGCTTTTTAAAAATATTGTTGTAAAAACCTTCAGGCAGGTTGTCACGTGCGACATATATCTGTAACATTCCGCTCTCATCTTCTATTTTTACAAAAGAGGCTTTTCCCATAATACGTAAGAACTTGATACGACCACTGACGATATAGAGTCTGTTCTCATCTCTTTTATCCTCTTTGTGCTCAATATCAGAATTGACATTTAAAAATTTCTCAACTGTTGTATTTCTATGAGAATCATTGGAGTAAGGGTTGAAACCTTCTTCTCTTAAAACATTTGCTTTTTCAATTCTTTGCTGAATAAATTTGTTACTAAACAATTATACTTCCTTTTTATAGTTTATGATTTTTTTGTTTGACATTTTTTGCAGATACCATAGATCTGCATTGAGTGATCGTACATTTTAAAACCGAGCGATTCGGTAATAACATGTTGACGTTTTTCTATCTCTTCATCAACAAATTCCGCAATCTCTCCGCATTCCATACAGATTAAGTGATCGTGATGCTCTTTTGCACCAAGCTCATATTTTTTTCCTTGAGCACCGAATGAGAGTGATGTGACTACATTAGACTCTTCCAAAAGTGAGAGTGTCCTATATACTGTTGCTATACCTGTTTTTAGAGCAGGATGGCGTTTTTGAATAAGCTGATGCAGTGCTTCTGGAGTAAGATGCTCGTTAGAACTATAAAGTGTCTCTAAAATCAGCTCTCTTTGAATAGTAAATTTAAGTTTATTTTTTTTCAGAAGAGTTTTGAAGTTTTCAAGAAGTTGTTTATACTCAATAGTCTTATCTTCAAAATTAGTGCTGACTACTGCCATTTGTGTCTCCTTTTGAAAAAGCTTTTTTTATTTCAGAAATATTTTCTTCAATAGCTGTTTTTGTAATTTCTTGAGTTTTAGTTTCTATAGAATTATTGATATCTTTAGAAATTTTTGTAGGATCAATTTTCATAATATAGCTTCCTGTTGAGACAAGCACAGGAAAAAGAAGACTATTACCAAAAGCTTTTTCTAGTGTAGGCTTAAGTGCTTGGACATTATTTACAGAGAAAGCAATTACGGCAGCTATAAGAAAAAACTTACCAGATGCGAAGACAAATCCGAGTATTCTGTCAAAAATCCCAAGTCCGCTGAGTGCAACAAGTCGTTTAAATATATATCCCGCAGTAACCATAAGGAGCCAAAAAACAGCAAGTGTGACTAAAAAACCGGTAAAACTTACTGCTGCATTATTAGAGAAGTGAAATACAAGAGTATCAAGATATTTTCCGACAGTATCACCTGCGCGAGAGGCAACAAATATACCACCAATTATGCCAATAAGACCAAACAATTCTTTAAAAAAGCCGTTTAAAATGCCTTTGAGTCCGAGTAGAAGTACAATTACCGCAATTGCGAGGTCAAAATAGTTAATTTCCATCTTTAAATTCCATACTGAGTTGATTTTTTCCATTGATTTTTGAGATATAGAGTGCTTTGTCTGCTCTGTCTATTATATCTTCAGGTGTATCATTTTGACAATATTTTGTCATACCAATGCTTACTGTAACTTTTACAGAGTTATTTTTGTATAGTAGATTATTTGTGTTAATAGTCTTTAAAATTCTTGTCGCTATCTCCTGAGCTTTTTCCTGAGTGACTCTATTTAGAATGATAATAAACTCCTCACCACCGTAACGAAAAACTTTGTCTCCCTCACGCACTGTTTTTCGGAGAAGTTTCGCTAAAAAGATAAGGATTTTATCACCAACAATATGCCCATAAGTATCATTAATACTTTTAAAATCATCAATATCAAGAATTAGTAGATAAAGGTCATGTTTTGTGATATTTTTCTTTGTGATTTTTTTGAGATAGTTGTCTAAAGCTTTTCTGTTAAAGATTTTTGTTAAACCATCAAGGTTTGAATCTTCTTCAAGCTCTTTTACCTGTTCTGTCAGTTTGTTTATAACATTATTTGCGCGTGTAACTTCTTCAAGCATATGTGACTGTATTTCATTAAAACGCTGTTTTATGTTAGGAATGTCTATGAGTTGCTCTTTTACCTCTTCAAAAGTATCTTGATGAAGTTTGCTTAATGCTTGAAATTTCCCATTTGTCTCTTTATATGATTTTATACTTTCATTGGCAATCTCTTTATAAGCATTTGTAAATACAACTTTAGCGTGTTCAATAGAGTCTATATCTTCATCATTTATCTTTTTTAAAGTTCGAACAGAGTTCTGTAAATAGTTGATAATATGCTCTTTTGAAGCTTCGTCTTGGGACTCTATGCTCTCGAGTAGCTCTTTGTACATTTGAGTTACCAAAGATTTTAAATCATCTTTTTCCATAAATTCTCCCAATGTTTGCTTCTTTTTAATACGCAATTATACTAATTTATTTATAAATATAGCTTTTAGCATAGCTATTTTAACTATATTTAGATAAAATTTCGGAAATTATTTCATATAAGGTTCAGATAATGAGTACTTGGAGTCCATCTTCTTGGAGAGAAAAACCAATTTTACAACAACCAACATATCCCGATAAAGCGAAGTTAGATGCTGTATTGGCAGAGCTGAAAAACTATCCGCCGCTTGTTTTTGCAGGAGAGGCTCGTTCTTTAAAAGAACAGCTTTCGCGTGTTGCACAGGGAAAAGCATTTTTGCTTCAAGGTGGTGATTGTGCTGAGAGTTTTTCAGAGTTTCACGCAGACAATATTCGTGATACATTCAAGGCTTTGATGCAGATGGCAGTTGTAATGACATATGCAGGTGGTCTTCCGGTAGTTAAAGTTGGACGTCTTGGCGGACAGTTCGCAAAACCTCGTTCATCAGATACTGAGACACAGGGTGATATTACACTTGACTCATACCGTGGAGATATCATTAACGGTATTGACTTTAATGAAAAAGCTCGTGTTCCAGACCCTGAACGTATGATAAAAGCTTACAATCAGGCAACAGCTACTCAAAACCTTCTTCGTGCATTTGCATCGGGTGGTTTGGCTGACTTGCATCAGGTAAGTAAATGGAATCTTGATTTTGCTCATAAATCTGAAGTGGGTGAGAAGTATGAAGCACTTGCAGAAGACATTGAAAAATCACTCCAGTTCATGGAAGCGTGTGGTGTTACTTCTAAAACATACAGAACATTGCGTGAGACAGATTTTTACACTTCACATGAAGCACTTCTGCTTCCATATGAAGAGGCATTTACTCGTCAGGACTCTATTACGGGTGAGTGGTACAATGTTGCAGCACATATGGTATGGATAGGTGACAGAACTCGCCAACTTGATGGTGCGCATGTTGAGTATATGAAGGGGATTAAAAACCCTATTGGTATTAAAGCAGGTCCTACAATGGACCCTGATGATTTGGTTCGTCTTGCAATGGCAGTAAATCCTGATAATGAAGCAGGAAGATTAAATATCATTGTGAGAATGGGTGCGAACAAAGTTGGTGAGCATATGCCGCAGCTTATTCGTGCTATTGAGAGAGAAGGGTTGAATGTTGTATGGTCGTGTGATCCAATGCACGGTAATACAATCAAATCTTCAAATAACTACAAAACGCGTCCGGTTGATGCAATACTTACTGAGATGAAACAGTTCTTCCAGGTACATAAATCTGAAGGTACTTTTGGTGGCGGTGTTCACTTGGAGATGACTGGTAAGAATGTAACTGAGTGTATCGGTGGAAGCTTTACAGTAACAGAAGAGGATTTAAGCTCTCGTTACCATACTCATTGTGACCCACGCTTAAATGCTGATCAATCTTTAGAACTTGCATTTTTAATTGCAGACTCTCTTAAAGAAGCACATAAATAAATTTATGTGCTTTCTTTGAATATTTACTCTTCATTTTGTGAGGCTATAGTTTCTTCTTTTTCTTGAATAGTTAAGAGTTCTTCAACTTTTTCTTCATACTCTGTTTCAATTTGTGCAAGCTCATCGGCAAGCTTTGTGATGCCTATCTCTTCATAACAGTTTGGATCTGCTAGGCAGTTGTTTTTCTCTTCCATTATAAGTTCAAGCTCTTCTATCTCTAAAGGGAGTCTCTCAAGTGCAAGCTTCTCTTTGTAGGTAAGCTTGAGGAGTTTTGGTTTTTCTCTCTTTTGCTCTTTTGGTTTTTCGGCACTTGCCTCTTTTTCCATATTTTCCAACTCATGGAGCTCTTTTTCAAGTTCTAAATACTCTGAGTACTGTTGGTAAGACTCCTCTATGGTCTTGTCGGCTTTGAAAATAAAGAGCTTTTTGGCTATTTTATCTACAAAGTATCTATCGTGAGAGACGATGATAACGGCACCGTGAAAGTTTGTGAGCTGCTCTTCTAAAATATTGATAGTCGGAATATCAAGGTCGTTTGTCGGCTCATCAAGAATAAGAATATCAACATCTTGTGTAAAGAGCAGGGCAAGGGCGACACGGTTTTTCTCTCCACCGCTGAGTACACCTATCTTTTTATCTAAAAACTCACGTGGAAAGAGAAAGTTTTTGAGATATCCATAGACGTGCATATCTTTTCCGCGTACATTGACACGGTCACCGCCGTTTGGACAGAATGTCTCGATGAGGTTTTTGTCATCATCAAGCATCTCGCGGTGCTGGTCAAAGTAACCTACCTTGAACTCTCCGCGTTTTATCTTTCCTTCTGTTGGCTCTATACGCCCTAGTAGTGCTTTGAGCAGGGTGGATTTACCGCTGCCGTTTGGTCCTACGATGGCGATGACATCTTTTTGGAGTATTCTAGTTGTAAATCCGTGAAGCAGCTCTTTGTCTCCAAGCTTGAGACCGAGATTTTCTATCTCAAAGAGCATTTTTTGTTTATTGACACTTTTTTGACGGTTGAAGTGTTTTGCTTCACGCTGGAGCTCCACACTCATTTTACGAATTTTGGCCGGATTTGTCTTTGCTGCCTCACGCAGCTCCATAAGACGCTCTTTTCGCCCCTCATTTCGCTTGAGTCTGGCTCTTACACCTCTGGCAAACCACTCATTTTCACGTTTGAGCAGTCCTAAAAGATTTTCGTGCTGTTTTTGTAGTGTGCGGAGGTACTCCTCTTTTTGTCTAAGGTAGTCGTTATAACCACCTTTGTACTCACGCAACTTACAATCTTCAACCTCTACAGACTTTGTGGCAACTCTGTCTATGAAATAACGGTCGTGAGAGATAAAGACAAGAGTAAATTTCTCTTTGAGCAGCAGCTCTTCTAAGAACTCAACCATATAGACATCAAGGTGGTTGGTCGGCTCATCTAGCAGGAGTACATCGGGCTTTTGTAGAAGCAGCGATGCAAGTGCCACACGGCGTTGTTCCCCACCGCTTAGAAGTGCTACGGGCTTGTGCTCATACTCTTTGAGCTTGAAGTGCTGGATGATACGCTCTATTTTGTCATCTAAGTTCCAGGCATTGTGATGGTCGATGTAGCGTGAGAGCTTTTCGTGTTCTGCCAGGAGTACCTTGTTTTCAAAATCTTCACTTAAAAGATGTGAGAGCTCATTGTAACGCTCTTTTGCAGCATTTATCTCTGTAAGACCGGCTTCTACTGCCTCACGTACAGAGTGTCCATCTTCAAACTCAGGACGTTGATCGAGCATTTTTACCTCAAGGTCGTTTTGGATGATACGCTTGCCCTCATCAGGATCAAGTGTGCCGTTTACTATCTTCATAAGGGTAGATTTTCCGCTACCGTTTTTGCCGATAATAACGATACGCTCACCCTCATCAACGTGAAAGTCAATCTCTGTAAGAATCTTTTGTGCCGAGTAGTGTTTTGAAATCTTTTGTAAGTCTATAAGTGCCATAAAATCATACTTGTTTTAGTTTTTGTAATAATAGCACTTAGGGGGTTAATAGGGGCTTATGATATTATAATAAAAAATAGAAGGTCCCAAAAATTTACTGATGACCTAAAAAAGGGAAAAGTGGTAAATAGACTACAAACCTACTAAGATTATAGAGTGTTACAAGAAATGAAAACGCTCGATTCGTTTTTGCTTTTTTTAGCTCCCCTTTGGCGTTAAAAAATAGAGCATTTTTTTCAAAGTCATAATTGGTATAAAACAGTTCACTATCTACAGCTAACTCTTGAATATGATAAAGGTTTAAAAAACCTGCTCGTACTTGACACTTTCCTTGAGATAATTTTGTATAAAAATTTATGATATACCCCTCATTTTTTTGATAAAAAATACTATATCTTTTACAAAAGTTGCTTCTATTTACATCTTTTTGTTTGGGATCAAGTTGTAGTGTTTGCAATGTTGTACCTCTTGTTGAGTTGTATTTGTAAAAAATTTCCATTTTTATTAAAGAGTTGTTGGTTGTGATTGTACACTCTAGTTCATTACAATAGATATTTTTGATCTCTTGTGTAATATGTAAGTTAGTGTGATACACAATCTTCATATCTCGTATATTTACGATATAAAAATCTTTTTCTCTTGTAAAGATATAAGCTTCGTGTGTTCTGTCAATAGGGATAAGTTTAAACACTTTTTTGTTTTGAAATTCAGAAGTAAGTACAGCAGACACATCATGAAAACTGTACTTTGGAAGATGAACAAGTAGTTTTGAAGAACCAATGTAGATCAGATACGAGAGTATATATAAAGAGATCAGTCCGATAAATATTTTTTTAATAGTTTTGATGTTGTATCCTTTTTGTATTGGCTATGATGTTTTGTTAGTATTTGAATCTTTTAAGAGTTCCTCAACAGATTCAAAAACATCTTCTTGTAAATGAAAATTACCACTTCTTAGCAATAATTTATCATCTAAATGTTGATAATATATATTTTGTTAATGCCCAATATACATCAAGAGAAAAAATGGACCGATAAGATAATGCAAAAATATTTGCTCAGACATTTTTAAGAGTTTGCCAAAAAATCCATATTTTACATTGTTATAAGAAAGCCCATCACTATTTTTATAAGCAACAATAACTATCTCTTTTTGTCCTAAAGTTTTATTACCATACTTTATCGCCATATTAATATCTTTTGTGTATTTAATAGTTCTTTGTATCATACATTTTCGAATAATTTTTTTATCTTTATCGAAATATGATAAAGGATCACCAATCCATAACAACTTATTGTCATTGTCAGGGATAAGATAGTTTCCATATTTACTTATTTTGCCGAGATTTAATGATACATGAGATCGAGAACTATGTGGATAAGCATATAGTATCTCTAAATAATCATATCCTCTAAATTGCATTCCCTTAGTCCAATCTCCCCAGTTTGCTATTAAACTATATCTAAAATAAGGAAGGTTTTTGAATGGTATTTTTTGTTTGCCAATGCGTAACATTACATCAAAGCTATCAATTTTTTGTTTTGTTTTTATATCATAACATACTATTTTATTTGTATTAGTCAGTACAGCTATATTGTTTGATGTAGAATATCCTTTTGCATCATATTTTTTAAAGAATGAAACATCTAAAGGGGTATCTTTAAGGGAAATAAATGGTGATGCTTCTACAGTAATATTGTTATGATCTAGTGGTAAAAGTAATTGTACTATTCTATGATTGTCTGTATCTGCTATGTATATCTCATATCTATATTTTTTTCTTTCATAAAAACGTATGATACTAAATCCATTTGGATTTTTTAAGCCATTTATTTTAATATCTTTTATAACACTTCTTGTCATTGGATCTATTTGGTAGATATGATGATTGTCTGCTAATATAAAAAAGGAATTATCTCTAGATATATCATAATCATGTTCTATATCTATAACCTTTATACCTTTTGGCAAGCCTTTAGTTGTATTTGAGATTTGGTAAAGATTTTTTGGTAACTTTAAATAATTATTTAACAAATAAAGAGATCCCAAAAGAAGATAAATACTGATAATAAGTAAGATAATTTTTTTCATATGTTTTTTCTTTAAATTATACAACGAC
>Ga0256843_1000255_pt1 | contig 45513 bp, 42 predicted proteins | sample AlvinellametaG_FD_191572 | JGI IMG/M metagenome (GOLD analysis project Ga0256843, IMG submission 191572) | Pompeii worm associated microbial communities from hydrothermal vent at the East Pacific Rise, Pacific Ocean - Alvinella | ecosystem: Host-associated > Annelida > Integument > Unclassified ...
TTTTTTTGGGTGTTTCACTATAGGGTCAAAGTCCATTTAAAGCCCTCTATCTCGGGCTTTCTTTTTTTTGGAGATTTTACTTATAAATCAACCTAAATAAAACTATCCCTAAATAGGTTGCGCCCATAGAGAGTGATACGTTTAAAAAAATATTTAGTATGGCGTTTATATACTCTTCTTCTTTTAATAAGATTATTGTCTCCATAGAGAATGTTGAGAAAGTGGTTAAGGCTCCTAGTAGACCAGTTGTAAATATGAGCTTTTGATGAATATTTAAATTGATATGTGAAAAATACATAAAAAGGAAGCCCATTAAAAAGCTTCCTAGAATGTTTACTGTCAACGTTCCATAGGGGAATCCCGTTGTGTTTAATCGCTCTTGTACCCATGTTGAGAGCATAAGACGTGTCACTGCTCCAAAAAATCCACCTGTTCCTACGGCTAATAGTAACCCTATATTCATTCGTTATTATACTTCCAATCATCTTTTTTAATCTTTTTTGATTCTGAACTTTTTCTATTTAGTAAAGTATTGATAATATCTAACTCAATTTGTAATGAATCATCTTTTAATATAGCTCTCTCTTTTTCAAAATGGATTTTAAACTCTTGCAATAGTTTCTTATAATTTTTACTCACTTTTAATGGGCAAGATTTTCTCTCCCATGCACTTAAAAAGTTGTATGCAAGATGTTTGGGTGGGTAGAGCATACAGCGTTTTCTAAGTATAATAGGCTCTTGCATTACCCATTTTACTTGGTCATTACACTCTGCTCGTGCATCAATTAACCAGTTTTTCATAAGGGTTACATAGTCACTTACTAAAATTGCTTTTCTAATTCCACTATTATCATAATAGGTATCTCTTTTATCAAATTTTACTTTTTGTTCATTATGATAAGCTTTTCCCTCTACATCCTTATAACTTATAGTTAAAACCATCTCACTACTTTGTGCAACTTGTGGATTCTCTTTTAACTTTAAAAGAACGACTCCTCCTTTTGTTGCATTTCCATCATTATGGGAGGGAAATAGCGTGTTTATCTTCATCACAGTTCCTGTAGCAAGAGCTGAATCAGGAGAGCCATAAACCCCTTCTATAGTGTAGATAGAATTACTTAATTTTAATTCTAAATCATAAACTAATGGGGTAACCATATAATCAAACTCTTTATCTAATAGTTTTGTAAACTCTTTTGAAGAGTGAACAGCAAAGTAGTTTGCCCCTTTAGTTTTAGAGACATACTCAACTAAATCTGTATTAAAATCTACACCTATTCCAATAAAGGTTGTATGGATTCCTTTTTCAGAAGCACTCTTTGCCAATCCAAAGAGTTTTCCTTTGCTTAACTCTCCTCGATTAGGCATTGCATCGGTTAAGAAGATGATTCTGTTCTCATACTCATTATTCTCTTTTACCTCATCAAACAGTTTTAATCCCTCTTTATAGCCTACACTCCAGTTTGTACCACCTTGTGCTTTTAGTGCCAAAATATGTTTTTTAATTGCCTCTTTGTCTGTTCCTCCTACAGGATTAAGAGGTTTGGCAAGATAGGAATTATGGTCAAATAGGACAATACCTACTCGGTCATTATCATTTAGATGTTTAAGCATAGCAACAATAGATTCATTAGCAATCTGCATCTTATTTCGACTTGACTCCTCTTTATTCTCTATTTTTTTTCCTAATTTATCATAATAATAAGAATTAAAACTGGAATTCATAGAGCCTGAAATATCAAGTACTACCACAAGATTCAATTTTTTTCGTTTAAAATCTTTCTCATCAATACCAGAATTTAAACCAACAGAGAGAAAAAACTCTTTTTCATTTGAAAATGGATTATCTCTTTTTGCTGTAGAGTAGGATGGACAGAAAAGAGATTTACAGACATCTCCTTTTAACCCTGTATCAAAGTAGTGATTGTAAAACTGTCCCTCATAAGTGATTGAGTCAATTTTAGGAAGATAACCATTTTCAATATTGGCTTTAAAATTATTACTATCTTTAGCACCCCCGACACTCATCCCTAGTTTCTTGAGAGAGCGAACCATTTTAGGAGCAGACATAACCATAGGAGAGTATCCCCTTGAATCTTTTAATACTTCTGTTGCGTTATATTCCCAATCATCAAAACCCTCTTTGTCCACTTTTTTACTCATAGCTGACAAGAGTGTTAAGTTTAAAATTAATATGAAAAACAGTAGTCGTCTCATTACTTATCCTTTGGATTTTAAAATTTATATATTATAACATTTTCTGTGATATTTTCTATGCTCTGTAATTTTTCTCCCTTACGCTCATCTGTTTACTCTCTTCATCCACATATATATCGTAACTCTCCATCGCTCGTAAAAGAGAGCTTAACTTCTTAAAACCATAATTTACAGGAGAAAATGAGGAGTTATTATTGATATATGCACCCATATCTGCCAAATTAGACCATCCAAACTCGTCCATTGTCTGATTGTGTGCATTTGAGAGAAGTTTAATTAACCACTTATCTTTTCTAAAGTCTGTTGGTGTCTTTTTTCTCTCTTTTACCACCTCTTTACTGCTCATTAACTTTTCGGTAAAGATAAATTGTGAACATGCCACCATAAAGGCTTCAGGAGTCTTCTTCTCTCCAAAACCAAACACTTTAATGCCCTCTTGCTGTACACGCATTACAACTGGTGTAAAGTCACTATCACTCGTAGCAAAGGCAAAAGCATCTATCTTTTTTGTATGAAGTAAATCCATAGCATCTATGGTCATTAAAATATCTGTTGCATTTTTCTGCTTACTATAATCAAACTGCTGTATCGGTTTAATCGCAAACTCTAAAAGTTTTGATTCCCAATTTTTTAGATTATCTTTTGTCCAGTTCCCATAAGCTTGACGGATATTAACTACTCCGTACTTACTTAACTCTCCAATTATCCCCTCTATAGCTCTATGAGAGATATTATCACAATCTATAAAAAGGGCTATATGGTCTTCATCTTTTTTCATAATTAACTGTCCATCTTTGGTGCATAGTATGTCATTGTTGAGCGTCCAAATTTCTTTCTTTTAACCAACTTTAACTCCCCAATCTCTTTGGGCATATCCAACTGAGTCATATGCTCAACAATAACCATCATACATTTAGAAGCATCTATCTTTTTAATAAGTTCTATGGTTTTATCATAAACATCATCCATGCCATCACGTGTAGAGAAAGGTGGGTCAAAATAGAAGTAGCTCTTCTCATCTCCTCTCTCTACCATTGCAAGTACGGTATCAAACTTTTCAAAACTGTCTCCAAAAAAGTGATGACACTTTGTAGGATTTAGTCGCTTAATATTCTCTTGTAGTACCCTATAGGCAACTTTGTTGTACTCTATAAAATAACACTCTCCAGCTCCACGGCTTAGAGCCTCTAAACCGATAGAACCTGAACCAGAAAAGACCTCTACAAAGTTTTTATCAATAATATCAAACTGTAATGTATTAAAAAGGGACTCTTTCAGAATTCCTTTGGAGCTTCGTGTTGTAAAAATATTAGGGATTTCAATGCTCTTTCCTTTGAACTCCCCTCCTATAATTTTTGTTGTAAAGTTTTGCTGTTTAGCCATATTCTCTCTTTTTTTCAAATTGAATAATTATAACAGAGTTTGTGTATACTTTCAGAATGAACCTAAAAAAAAAGCTGAAACCGATAAAAAAAACTATCAATAGTAAAAATCAACCCTTTATAACCATTCGTCAACTCTATACCCATCTCTCTGATTTAACAAATGAAGAGATTCTAGCCTACTATCAGGTATCAAATATTAAGGCATTAGAGCGACATATTGAATATATAAAAAAGATATTGAAAAACAGAACAGATAACTATAAAGAGGAGTTAGCAGAGATAGAGGGGTGCTTTTGTGTTGATAGTAGAGGAGAGTTTAAATATCTCTACTCTACCAAAAAAGAGGCAGAGCAACAGGTAGAGTATAGTTTTAAAACCAAAAAGATTAAACTAAAACTCTACCCTTGCCCCTACCACTGTGGATGGCATATTAGCAGAATTTAATCTTAGTGTCCATGTTGTGCGATAAACTCTTCATATGAACCTTCGAAATCAAGAATGGTTCCATCTGCATTGATTTTAATAATTCTATTGGCAAAAGCATCAATCAACTCACGGTCATGAGAGACACATATCACACCACCTTGGTAGTTGTGTAGTGCTTCTCCAAGAGCAATAATTGCTTCTAGGTCAAGGTGATTGTTTGGTTCATCCATAACTAAGAAGTTGGCTGAATCCATCATCATTTTACTCAACATTACACGATGCTTCTCCCCACCAGAACAAGCACCAACCTCTTTACCTTGCTCCTCTCCAGAGAAGAGCATTCTTCCTAAACATTTACGAATCTCATCAATATGCCACTTTGCATCATGCCCTTGAATCCACTCATAGAGTTTATCACTTCCAACAACCAAATCAGTAGAGTTTTGAGGGAAATAAGTGGTAGTAATGGTCTGTCCCCATTTAACAGTTCCTCTGTCAGGTTTTATCTCTTCCATGATAATACCTAAAAGTGTTGATTTTCCTACACCATTTCCACCAATAATGGCTATTTTATCGCCCTTTTCTACTTTAAAAGAGATGTCACTAAAGACCTCTACATCATTATACGATTTTGCCAAATGTTCAACCTCTAATACCTCGTTTCCAATATCCCGATGAGGTTTAAACATAATGGATGGGTCTCTTCTTGATGAGAGTTGAATCTCTGCTACATCCAATTTATCAAGCTGTTTTTGTCGTGATGTTGCCTGTTTTGCTTTTGAAGCATTTGCAGAGAAACGTGCAATAAACTTCTCTAGCTCCTCTTTCTCTTTACTCGCTTTGGCATGGTCGGTTTGTGCCTGTTTTGCGATTAAGTTTGCAGCGATGTACCAATCATCATAGTTTCCTGTAAATTCACGAATATTGGCAAAGTCCAAATCTAAAATATGGGTTACGACATTATTCAAAAAGTGTCTATCGTGAGAGATAACCACCATAACGCCATCATGACGCTTCAGTTCACGCTCTAACCATGCTATTGTCTCAATATCTAATGAGTTGGTAGGCTCATCAAGTAGTAGAATATCTGGCTTTAAAAAGAGTACTTGTGCCAATAGAATCTTAACCTTATCTCCACCTGTTAATGAGGACATCAACTCTCCATGAACCTCTGCAGGGAATCCAAGAGCTTCAAGTAGTTTCTCTATCTTAACATCAGATTCATAAGTTGGGTCTTCATCAGCACAAATCATCTCTAACTCTCCAAGACGCTCATTGACTTTGTCATCTTCAAAGTCTCCTGTCATATAGAGTTCCTCTTTCTCTTTTTGTGCATCATAGAGCTTCTTATTTCCATATAAAACTGCATCGGTGAGTGTAAAATCTTCAAAGGCGTAGTGGTTCTGACTTAAAACACCCATTCGTAGACCTGGTTGAACCCTAACCTCTCCATCTGTTGGCTCAAGCTCTCCTGCTAAAATCTTTAAAAATGTAGATTTTCCTGCTCCATTTGCTCCAATTAATCCATAACGCTTTCCACCATCTAAAGTGATGCTAATTTTATCAAAAAGTACCCGTTTACCGTATCTTTGTACTATATTTACTGTGCTTAACAATGTTGTTCCTTACTCTATATTAATAATTGTGACATTTTAGCATAATGGCTTTTTACTTCCTATTAAAATAGGCATCAACGCCATTAGCAATTCCTTTAACTAAAAAGTTTTGATAAACATTACTAATTAAACGTTTCCCCTCACGTTTATCAGTAATATATCCATTTTCAATTAAAATAGATGGCATTCGAGTTCCACGTAGTACCCAGAAGTTATTTCTTTTTACCCCTTTATCTAAAACCCTATATTTTTTTCGGATGGTAGTTAACATATGTGATTTAATAACCTTTGCCAACTCATAAGATTTCTTCTTTTTCCAACTACTAATATAGAGTTTTCTATTTGAGTATCTTGCCCTTCGGCTCTTTCCTCGTAGATAAAAAATCTCAATTCCTTTGTAGATATATCGTCTATGTCGTCGTCGAGGTGCAGCATTAGTATGTAGAGAGATGAATATCTTACCTTTTTTAGCATTAGCATAATCGGTACGTTCTCCTAAAGAGCGATGTTCATCTCCTTTTCTTGTCAAAAAGACCCTATATCCTCTACGAAGAAGCTCTTTTTTTAATTTTAAAGCCAGAGCAATAGTAATCTTTTTTTCTATAATTTTTTTATATGATGCACCAATATCATACCCTCCATGACCAGCATCTACAATAACTATAGGGGCATATTTTTTTATCTTTTTTCTCTCTTTTTTTACTTTTGGAAGATTTAAAATAAGTACTTTACCTTTGACTGAATAGGTTTTATAATTTTTGTGGGTAGATTCAATTACAATACGTAAATATCTTTTAGAAAACTGTCCCATTCTAAAAGCTAAAACCCCTTTATGTTTATATTGTGAGATACTTTTGGTTCGTGGTAATACAGCATTTTTAATATCATAAACATATTTAATTCTACCCTTTTTACCCTTGAGTGTAAAAAACTTAACATAATCGATTTTATATTTAAAAGTAAGTTTAAGTTGATTGTTTATTAGTTGTGTTGATTTCAAGTAGTTCTCTTTTTTTGCAAAAAGTGTTGAGGTAAAAAAAGAGAAAAGTAAAATAATAACTATTGTTTTTTTATTCAAAACAGTGATACTCCCCATAAGTTTTAAGTTTAGAAAGAATCTTAACATGTTATTTACTTTAAGAATAGTAAATCACGCAATTAATTCAATAATTACTTTTTATCATGAATTTATGTGTTTTAAACGCCTTAAAATATACTTCATAACCTCTTTTACTATACATTTAAGACGTAATTTTAAAGCTTTATTATAAACTACAATATTAAACAGATGAGAAAAGGATAAATCATGTCTACTCTGCCTGAGCAAAAAAATCAAATTGTTATATCTCCTAGCACCATTACTACCAGACAGATTGCCAAGTATTTTGATATAGAGATAAAAAAACTAAATCAGATATTTTTAGAACTTCAATGGATTAAAAGAAAGTACTTTTTATGGTTGGTTACTACCGAACTTGGGAAAGAGAAAGGTGCAATAAAAGAGAAACGAGAGATTTTATGGGACAGAGAGATTTTGGGAGACAGGGAACTTATTATTGCTATTAAAGAGTTTAAAAATGAGTCGATAGAGACCGACCCTGTTGCTTATAAAATGCTTGTTTATAAAAAATATCAAGATGATGGTTACACCTTATGGGATTACAGTAAAGAGAAAGGTGAATATAATAAAAATATTCACTTTGTTGCAAAAAAAGAGAAGGATGTACTCTTGATTCATTGTAAACTCAATGAAGAGGATATTACACTTGAGGAGCTATTAACCTTTCGTAAAAATAGAGAAGATTTTATTACCGAAAATCCTGTTTTCTCTTTCTATAATATTAAGATAAGATATGTTATGCCAAGCTTTTTATTGGGTGAAGAGGCATTTGCTTATTTACAAAACAGTGATGGATTAATCTCTTATGAGCTTGTAAAATAACTCTCTTATTTTACATTGAAACGCGTTTTATAATCACATTTTAAACACAGCTCCTCACTACAGTGACCAAGAGCAAATGCTTTTCGCATTTTTGTTGCTCTTGAATCTTCTAAAATATTTTTTAAAGGTTTTTGATTTATATTTCCAAGTTCGATAACTCCATCATTATCCAAGCAACAAGGAACTACTTTTCCATTCGCCAATATAGCAATATGAGAATCTAAACCTTGACATGTACCATGACCATAATTTGGATTTGATAATGATGGCCACTCAAAATAGTTATCAAAATGTAGAACACTCTTATAACCCAAGCGAATGCCCTTTCTCTCTTTTGGATTTAAAGATTCAAGCTCTAACTCTACATTAAACTCTCTATTTAGTAACTCAAAAAGCTTTAAATTAAAAGATTTTTCACTCATAACCTCATCCAAATTCCAGACTCTTAAGTTAATAAAACTCTCCTTCTTACGTCTTATTTTTTCATGACAGAAATTTAAAATTGGATGCATATACTGTTCAAAAGTAATTGCTGTATCATTTTTATTAAATGCATTAAGAGAGATATTTATCTGTTTAACAGAAGGATGAAAAAGGGTACTATTAGCGTGTTTTTTCATAAAATAACCTGAGGTGGTTAAAATCGCTTTCATTTTATATTTATGAATAATATCAAGATAAGCATCCAGATTACTCAAAGTTAAAGGGTCACCCACCACATGACAAGCAATCTCATTAGTAAAAGCTTGAGCTTCTTGAATTATAGACTCAAAAAAATCAAGAGACATTGTTTTATTCGGCAGATTTTTAGTAGGACAAAAAGAGCAACGAAGCCCACAAATATTGGTTATTTCTATATATATACGATAAAATTTCATTTGAAATTATATCGAAAAGATTTTTTTAGATACAATATAAGAAAAAAGGAATTTTTTAATCAAAATGAGAAATATAATATCACTAATATCTATTACTATTTTTTTAAGTTTAAGTGCTTTTGCAGGTAAAATTGCTTCTATTCCTGAAGCTTCTGGTATCTCGTATTGTAATAAGAGTCATACCCTTGTTATTGCCAATGATGAAGGCTCTTTTTACGAAATCTCTCCCGATGGGACTATTATTAAACAATATAAACTTGGTAAATATGATTTAGAAGGAGTTGTCTGTGAAGAGAAGAGATTTGTTTTTGCTATTGAAAAAGGAGCATTATTAGAAGTTAATAGAAAAACATTAAAGAGTAAAAAGTTAAAAATTAAAGATAGTAGAGGGGATAATTTAAAATTTTCTAAGAAAGCAGGAATTGAAGGTATTACAAAAATAGATGACCTCTATTATATTAGTCTTCAGACTAAAAAAGCAAAAGATTCACTGCTCTTGGTTTTGAAGATGGAAAAAAACTATCTAAAAGTTGTAAAGAGAATTAAACAGAGAATTGCTGATTCTTCAGGAATGCAATATTATAAAAAAAGACTCTATATTGTTTCAGATAAAAAAGATAAACTCTACATCTATAATCTAAAAAAAGGAAAAATAGAGAAGAAAATAAAACTTCCTAAGTTTGCTCAAGAAGGAGTAACTTTTGATAATAGTGGAAACATCTATTTTGCAGATGATAATGGAGCTATTATGAAGTATAAAATGGATAGATTCGGATTATGAAAACTCTTTAATAATTAAAGGAAAATCAATACGCTCCCCAACAGTAAGATTAAGCTCTTGAAATACTCCCTCTCGAAGTTCCAAAACATAACGAATTGGTTTGGTTGAAGAGAAGCATTTCATAGAAGAGTTCTTCATCTTATAAATATCAGATATTATCCCTTCTTCATCAATAAAGGCTATATCCAAATTAATTAAGGTCTCTTTCATCCAAAAAGTTTGTATTTCATTAAAAGGGTAGATAAAGAGCATCCCTTTATCTTTTGTTACCTGATTAATATCTAAAGAGCTTAAACCCTCTCTCTGCTGTTTTGGATTCAATGCTAACCAAAGAGTAAAACTTCTACCTTTTATCTTTAACTCTGTTTTATAAAAATTTTCAATGGGTATCTCTCGCTCATTCGCAGAGAGAAAAACCAAACTGAAAAATAGAACTATCTTTTTCATTTTAAAATCTATTTTTCAGCTTCGCCACGTAAAACATCAAGTACATTGGTAGCATAAGCACCTTTAGGAAGTGTAAACTCCAACTCATAGTGTGCCTTCTCTTCAACATATTTTTTCTTAATGTCGGTCACTTTTATCCATGCATAGCGTCTTGCTCCATTTTCAGAAATTTCTCTATCAAACTCCTGCTCAATTAAACCTGCTGTTTTATCTGTACGTGTCACTCTTTTCCCTGCTAAAAGACCTGAAGGGGCTATGTCAAACTCTGCAAAACGTTCTGCTTCACTCGTTAAGGACTCCAGTTCAAAAACCCTGCCATAAGGGTAGTGCATCATTAAATCTCCCTCTAAAAGTTTAAAAAAATGAGGCTGTTCTTTTGTACCCTTTAAAGCATCTAATGGTAGCTTGAAAATTTTTTGAGCATCTTCTTCAGAAAAGCTCTCTAAGAGCATAGATAGTTCTATACGTTTAGAGAGCCAAGAGTTAAATAGATAAGATTGATAGGCATTAATGAGAAATGTTCGAGTTTTTCTATCGCGTACCTTTAATTTTCCTTCTATAATATCTTTTCCCTCTTTCCAATTCTCTCCACTGTTCCCAAAGCGTTGATTTCCAAAATAGTTGGGAACACCATTTTTTTTAATCCACTTTAAAACAGAGTCAAGTTTATCTTTTTGAACACCCAAAACTTTTTTAAGACGCACTTTAAAGTGATTTCCTTTTAGATGTCCCACACGTATCTTGTTATTATGTCGATAGGTTCCCAATATCTTAATTTTATCATGATTAAATGTTTTTAGCTTCTCTTCATTATCTTTTGCTAATAGAGAGATATACTGCATTGTCATTGCATGTTTATCTTTTAATCCTGCATAACCAATATCACGCTGTTTAATTTTACAATATTTGGCAATAGCCGACACCATCTCCCATGTGGTCATATCTTTTTTTCGAACATGTAAGATGAGGTGTTCTCCCTCTCCTGTAAACTCATAGAGTGGTATCTCATCAACAATGAAATCACGAGAGGTTGGATTAAATATAAAACTGTTTTTTACTTTTACGGGATATAGTAGATTCATTTAGTGCTTTCTTTTTAGAATAATAGGGAATTATATCATATTTATAAAATGAGTAAAGGGGTATCAATATCCAGATATAAGAGTTGATACCCTACTGTTTTAAGTTAATGATTGTCTTATCATATCGTAAGCATCACTCTCTATTTTTAACTTATGGGATTGATTTGGGTGTTTTATCTTAGGGATAAATTGCTCTTTCTCCATTAATTTAGATGTAGAAGGAGAGGATGTAGTAAATGCCAAATCAGCACCAATAATATTTCTATTCATCTCTGTAGTTCCAGCTACAAAAGAGTGATTTCTATCTATTACTTGCATTCTCTATCCTTTTCTTTTAATTCATTGAAACAGTTAATATATTAACATAATTATACTAAATAGATTATAAATTGTTAAAATTAAATCTGTCATTTCATAATAATCTCTCGCGAAATATTAAGATTTACGCTAGAATATCAAACTTTTATTTTAAGGACTTTATATGGCACTTGTCGGTCTATTTAACATACACAAAAACTACGATGTAAAACAGCTACTTCAAGGGGTAGATTTTCAACTCAACGAAGGGGAGAGGGTTGCTATTGTTGGGCAGAACGGTTGTGGAAAATCGACACTTATTAAAATTATTTCAGGAGAAGTAATTCCCGATGAAGGGACACGGGTGGTAGATAAAAGCATTATTATTGATTCTCTTGAACAAAACCCTCACTTTAAAGAGGGATTAAACGTTCGTGATGCCATTGAGAATGAGTTAACCGATTTAAAAGAGGCAAAAGAGCGTTATGAGAAGCTCTCCCTTCTTATTTCAGAAGATTTCGAGAACAAAACCCTTTTAGAGGAACATGCAAGGATAACCAACTATATCGACCACCATAACGCATGGAATCTAGATGATAAAGTAGAACGTGTACTTCAAGAATTTAAGCTTAAAGAGTATGAGTATCGTGATGTTAACTCTCTTTCAGGTGGAGAGCAACGCCGTGTGGCATTGGCATCACTCATTCTAAAAAAACCTGATGTTCTACTGCTTGATGAACCTACCAACCACCTTGATGTCTATATGGTTGAGTTCCTAGAAGAGATTCTTTTAAAAGAGAAGTTTACTCTGCTCATTATCTCTCATGACCGTCACTTTATCAACTCCATAGTTACCCGTATTGTAGAGGTTGAGAATATGAATATTGTCTCTTATGATGGGGGTTATGATAACTATCTGATTTTAAAAGAGCAACGGATGCAAAGCCTAGCAAAAACGCACGATACCTTGGTTAAGTTTTTGAAAAAAGAGGAGGAGTGGTTGCGTCGAGGTGTAAAAGCACGACTTACCCGAAATCAAGGACGAAAAGCACGGGTATTTGAGTTAAGAGAGAAAGCAAAAAAAGACCCAACGCTAATCCGAAAGATGCAGATAGAACTGGAACGAGAGAAGAAGAGCTTTAATCGTAATGGCGAAAAGGGGATGTCACGGAAAAAGATGCTTTTTGATATTGAAAATCTTCACTACTCTATTGCAGGAAAAGATTTAATTAATGGGTTTACGACAAGAATTTTGCAACGTGATAGAATAGCCATTGTTGGGCATAATGGTTCAGGAAAATCAACCCTACTGAAACTGCTCTTGGGACGACTGAAACCAACCAAAGGTATCATAGAGCAAGGAGATTTTGCAATAGGTTATTTCGACCAACATCGTGAGATGCTTGATGACAACAAAAATATTTTAGATACCTTCTGCCCAGATGGAGGAGATATTGTAGATGTCCAAGGTAAAAATATGCACGTTTTTGCTTATTTAAAATCATTTCTCTTTCCTGAGGAGTATATGCTCAAAAAGGTTGGAATGCTTAGTGGTGGAGAGAAGAATCGTGTCGCTATTGCTCTACTATTGACAAAGAAAGTAGATTGTCTTATTTTAGATGAACCTACCAACGATTTGGACATTCAAACCATCAATATCTTAGAAGAGAAACTGATAAATTTTCCAGGTGCATTACTCTTTGTAAGTCATGACCGTTATTTTGTAGATAAGATAGCCACAAAACTGATTGTATTTAAAGGTAATGGAGAGGTAGAGGAGTCTTTTCAAAACTATAGTGAGTATTTAGAGATAGAGAAAAATATTGATGAACTTTATGAGATAGAGAAAAATGTTAAATCAAAACCTGTAGGGTTGGCTTTGGCCGACATAAAGCCAAAAATAAGAACCAAACTAAGCTACAAAGACCAAAGAGACCTAGAACGACTACCCGACCTCATCGAAGCGTTAGAGGCAAAAATAGAAGAGATTAACCGTTGCCTATATGACCCCAGTTGTTATGAGTTAAAAGGGCTTATTAACGTAGCTGAAGAGCTTAAAAAGGCTGAAAGCGAGTATGAAGATATGAGTGAACGATATTTAGAAGTTTTAGAGATGGAAGAGGAGCTAGAGAAACATTAGCTCTAGAAATTAACTTGACTCTGCTTTGAGTATCAAGGATGGTATCGAAGCAGAGGAGTTTGTTTTTGATGATATTATTGTATCAGTTCATTAATCATACGTATCACTTTGGTTATTTCAAAATGGTTAAGTTTTCCTGAATGGGTATATATAACTTTTCCTGAACGACCAAAAACAATAATATTTGAACTGTCATCTTTTAAATGCCATTTTTTTACCAAAATCTTCTGTTTATCTTTAACATAGATGGTGTGGGGATACTCTTTTTGTTTACTTTTAAGAGATGCTTCAATTGCAAAATTTGGCATCCATGTTGCTGCCAAATTTACAATAGCGATTGAAGCAAATTTCCTTCGGTCATAACCTTGTGCTTTTAGTGCTTCTGAAAAGTCATTATTGGTATCTTTTTCATCGGGGTCAACATAAAACATAACATAAACTTTGTCTTTTATTGTCTGTGAATTCCATGTTGTCCCATCAACACATCCTCCACTATTTTTATCCAATATAATCTTCTTTGGAACCTCTCCAATTGTTAGTGCAAAAGTAGTAATAGTGCCTAGAAATAGGGTTGTTAAAACTTTCCTCATTATTTTTCCTTTTCTTCTTAGTATATCTTAAAAAGATAAACAAAACCACTATTTGTATCGGTTATACTCTCTTCTTATTTTAAAAAGAGAGAAAATTGTGCTAAATGATTTTAGGGGAAATAAAAATGAATTTAAGAGCGATATAGATTAAAAATTAATTTTAAATATAAATTGACAAAAAGGCAACCATATTCATTAAATTAATTCCATTTTAAACAAGATAAAACCCTGTTATGACACTCTGGATAGGTTGTACATGATGCCTCTCTTGAATTACTACGAGTACAGACATTACATCCATCTGACCACATCATACATTTTGTAGGAACATCACTTTTGATATTTTTAGTTATTTTTTTTTCATCAACAACCAAAGTTTCATCATCAATACTTGCTGATTCAACTATCTCAACAGCACCTTTTTTAATAGGCATTGGAGCCACGGTTACGGGAGTAACAGTTACGGTTTCAGTTATTACAGCTTGTGGTATATTCGTCGATACCTCATTAGCTCTCTTTAGCTCTGTAGTCTTATCACTACAATTTATAAAAAATACTCCTAGAAGGAGAATATATAGATACTTCACTTTGAATTCCTTGTAAAATTAAAACTATACTATATCATAATTTTTCATTAAAAAAAATATTTTTTTTGTTAAAATTCGATTATGAATTTTATAAATCAAACACTCCTCGATATTAGCAATGCTATTTATGATGCATTAGAGTCTACTAATAAAATATCTTTTATTATAGAAAATCCTGATTTAAATATAAATAACCGAAGTTATAAAACATGGGTTAATTTAGCAGAACTTCATTTCTGTAAAATGATGACTCCTAGAATTATTGATAGAGAATCTATAGAGATAACATTTACAAAACTTAATCAAAATAACTCTTTTCACTCTTTACCTGTATTAAATCAAGAAGAGAAGTATGGAACCGAGTCTCTATTTTTTAATATTAATAAAAATGAAGAACCAACTTTTCTTTATGCGTATAAAAAAGCTCTGGAATCTGTAAAAATTCAAGATAGAAAAGAGATTTTGAATTTAGGTATTAATAAAGGTGATGAGTTCGAACTGATAGAGAAAATGATTGGAAAAAATCTTTTTAATAAAAAAGATTTTATTGGAATTGACCACTCTAAAACAGCCCTCTCTTATGCAAGACAACGTTTTCCAAACAGAAATGTACAATTTTATCAACAAGATATTAATAAGATTGATAAACTAAATTTACCTTTGGCTGATTTAATCATCTCAATCGGTACACTTCAGAGTCCTTCTATTAACTATAAACCTTTTTTGATGTCTTTGGTTCAGAATCATTTAACTCCTAATGGAGCATTTATCTTAGGTTTTCCAAATAGTAGATGGATAGATAATGAACTCATCTATGGAGCCAAAGCACCAAACTATCCATATTCAGAGATGAGCCTTCTCTACAATGATGTAATGTTTGCAAAAAAATATCTACAACAAAAAAAATTTAGAGTTACCATTACAGGTCGAGAATATATCTTTTTAACTGCCACTAAAATTGGTTTGTAGAGTCTTTTTTAGACTCTACAATTAGATTAACTACTTAAGCTTTCCAGCCAATATATCATTTTTTAAAGATTTATTTAACCAGTAAGCCACATTTGAGAAAGTTACATTTTTGTTACCATCTTCATTAACTAAGTTATTATCATATTTTGTTTCAAATCCAAGGTGGTAAATACCATCAGCGAGATTATTAATGGTATTTTTGTTATTCATAACACCTACTGCACCATCATTTTGAATTCTATGGTACCCTGTCTCTTCGTTATCTTCATCATCACCATGTAACTCTGCCCATGTAGAAGCGTAATTTGTTACTAAATATTTATTTAACTCTTTAACATCCTCTACAGAGATGTAATCATCTTGAGCCACGCCAGTTGTTTTAATCGCTTCAACAATCAATTTATTCATTTCATTGGCTGTTCTTGCACCTTCTCTAATATCTTCCATGGAGACATTATAGATTAGACCCTCATCGTTATAGATATATGGAATCATTTGGTCAAATGATGTACCTGTTGTTCCCTCTATCTCTTTATATTCAGAATTTGTGAACTTTCCAGCTTCTAAATCTTTTTTCAAAGAGCTATCTAACCACCATGCAACTTTTTCAAAACGTTGATTCGCATTACCATCTTCATTTAAAAGTCTATCTTGTCTATTTGTGGCAAAACCTAAATGGTAGATTCCATCTGCAATGGTATTCATTACATTGTATGAATAGAGTCGAGTAGTTGCACCATCATTCTGAATTCTATGGTAACCTGTCTCTTCATTATCTTCATCATCGCCATGTAACTCTGCCCATTCTTCAGCATGATTTTCAACCAAGTAGTTATTAATAGTTCGAATATCTGCTGTAGTTAGTTTTTTATCATTTCCTAACCCTTCTGCTTTAATTGCTTCAACGATGAGGTGGTTCATTTCATCAGCAGTTTTTGCTCCTGCTCTTAAGTCACTTGTTGGAACTTTAGTAAGCAATCCTCTATCAGTCAAAATAACATTTACAATCATATCTAGATTTGTACCTGTTGTACCCTCAACCTCTTTAAAATCATTATTTTTTAAGTCACTACCCTGAGCATCATTTTTCATAACAGCACCCAGTAGATAGCCTACTGTTTTAAAACTACTTTTCTTATTTCCATCACTATCAGTTGTATTTTTACCATTATTGGTACTTTCGAACCCTAAATTATAAATTTTTCCCCAAACATCTTTTAAAGCCTTTTTATTAAGTGCTTTAATTTTTCCTTTGCTTTCAATAGCAGTATAGTCGGCTCTAAGGGTTGCCCATTCATTTGCATATTTTTCAACCAAATAGAGATTTATCTCCATTGTATCAGCAATTGAAATAAAGCCATCATTTGCCAATCCATTTGCTTTTACTGCTTCAAAAATAAGTTCATTCATACGATTAGCAGATTCTTTAGCTTTTTCAATCTCTTCAGCTGTTCTTCTTGCATGTAAATAAGTATCGTTATCAATCACATCATTAATCTGCTCTAATCCTGTAGGCTCAATAATCTCTACCAATGCTCTCTCTTGAGCTTTTAACTGCTCTAAAGATAAATCACTTTGAACAGAGATATTATCTATAACTGCTCCATAACCATTATCTTGTCCTGCAATCTCTCGAATAGCAACAGTCTGCTCTGCTCCTGTTCCAGTAAACTCAACACCATACTTATTCCAGTGGCTAGAAGGTGTAATTTTTGCAAGAACTTCTCCATCAACTAAAAGTTCAAAATCTGATGTTCCAGCTTTTCGTGCATAAGCATCTAAACTAAAAGTATATTTCTCTCCATTAGCAGTTGTTATCTTCTGCTCTAACATATCAACATGATTACGATTAACATCTAGTTCAGCTTTAGAAGCTCCTTTTGTAGCTACACGTCCTAAACGGTTTGTCCAAGCTTCTCCAGCTCCACTCCAGTTATCAAACTGTACAAGTTTCCATCGTCCTCTATCTTTATCAACTGAAAAATTTTCCAAACTTCCATTTTGAATCAACTCTCCACTTGCCATAAGGTTGGTTGTTCCTACGCTAAATAATAGACTTGCTAATAATATACTTTTGTTCATTTTCTTAATCCTTTAAATTTGTTCTTTAAAGAAGTATAATATAAAAACATGTCCTTTTTATGTCTTTTTTTAAATTTAATATCTTTTTTTTATTTTTAAGCAAAGAAAAATATAAATTGATGATTTATGTTAAATTTAGATGATAAAGTATATAATTATTAGTGATTAAAATCAAAAAAAGGTATTTTATATGAAAATAATGCTTGTCTCTCTTCTTTTTGCAACAGTTACATTTATAAACTTTATAGGTTGTGCATCTGAAAAAGCTAAAGAGAATCCTATTAAAGTAGAAGGAAATAAATTTAGAACACTCAATGCAAATAATAGAGGTGGTAGTTCAGAGAGGGTCGTCTGCCACAACTGTTCTGCCGAGTTTAAACTCTCACCTAAAATTCAAAAAATGTCTATGAAAGGTGATGCTGTCGTGGAATGCCCTGTTTGTCATCATAACTATTTAGAAAAATCTAAATAGTTGTTAAAAGGGTCAAATCCAATTGACCCTACTTTTTTCTAATAACTATAGAGGCTTTCATTGCCCTCTCAGCACAGTTGATATTGTCCATAAAGTTATCTAAATAGAGAATATCATACTTTTCAGAGAAAACTTTCTCTAACTCTCCCTCTTCCAATAAAAAAGTTCGATTTGATGGTACTTTTGTATTATCAGGATGATGCATAAATGTTTCAAAAATAAAAATACCATTAATTTTTAATGCTTTTTCGATTTGAGGAAAGAGCAAACGGTTTAAATAGTAGGTACAGACAATTAGATTGTAAGTATTCTCTTTTAAAGTATAATTATCAAAATCTACCTCTTCTATAGTAATATTCTCTATACCTTTTAAGGCTTCTAATCCTACGGGACTAATGTCTAATGCATCCACATGAAATCCATGTTTGGCTAAAAACTTCGCATTTCTTCCTGTTCCACAAGCAATATCTAATGCTTTTGTTCCATTTGCAAATTTATAATACTTCTCTACGACATTCGCAATTTTTGTGGGAATTGGATGATTATTACGATATTTTTTATCCCAACGTTTTCTATCTTCTATTGCCATTATCTATAACTCTCCAAATCTTTTGATTTTCTACACCATTTTAAAAAGAGTCTATCAGGATTAACCCGTTTATCAATCTCTTTTCCATCTACAATATTATCTGCTAACATTTTAGCCATTAATGGAGCAAAAACAAATCCACGTCCTCCCAATCCATTGCATACATAAAGATTCTCCATCTTTTTTGGAGTCTCTTTTAATTTTTGACCTTTAGGTAATTTTGGATATTTATCAAGCATCTCATTTACAGAGATAACTGAACCCAAAAGTGGAAAATAATCTTTTGAGCCAGACCTCATCCCACAAAATGTCTCTTTTAATTTAAAATCTGAGGTATCAACCATTTGTGAAGCCACAGTAAAAAGAGATTTAAGAGGTTTTCCACTACAGCTCATACAGGTATCAATATCTTTCTCATGCGTTGCACCAATTTTAACAATACCTTCTATATTGGCTGAAATAGATATTTTTTTATGCATAGAGACATCAAGTTTAATAGAAGTCTCATAATCTCCTCGACTCCCCCATGTCCCTTTTACACCCATATATCTCATATCAAAGAATCTGTTTTCATAACCTGTTGCTAAAATTAATTTTTTAGCTCTAAAATTGCCAATGTTCCATAAAGTATCTTCATAAACCAAGCTTTTGGCCTCATACTGTTCATAATCTATTCCATCTAAAAAAGCTTGACACAATCTTGGTGCATCACAAACTCCTGCTTCATTAAATAAGACACCATCCCAAGACTCTTTAATTCCAATACTGTTTAAATACTCTTTTCTAACTAACTTTCGTTTAGATTGATTAAAAGCTTCATATTCTGAAAATTTTTCAGCATCCTCTTCATCCTTTGGAATGCGAATAACTCCTGTCTGTTTAAAATATTTTGGAAAATGCTCAAGGTAGAAGCTTTTTGCATACTCAAATGCTTCATTGGTTAACGATTGCAACTCTGAACCTTTTCCAATTTTAGGAGAGACAAAAGCTCCTGCAGCAGAAGAACCTCCCATAGCAGCTACTCCTGCTCGGTCAATAACCAATACTTTTAAACCACGTTGTTTTAAAAAATAAGCAGAAGAGCATCCAGCAATACCTGCACCTATTACAATAACATCATAAATCTTCATTTTTACATCCAATATATATATTAATTTTATCTATAAGCATCAATAATATATATTATACAGTTATTTCCGGCTAATGTGAACATCTACTCGACATTTTCTATCTTTTTTCTAATTATTAATTTTTTATAAATTTACTCAATAACCAATTCTGCTTTTCTTCCCCTCTACATACATAATGTAAATCATAAATATTAGAAGCGATAATCTCAATTTCCGTTCGGCTCTCTTTATCACAAGCAAAAAGAATCTGGTCTCCTATCTCTAAGACCTCATCTCTAGGCAATAGAAACTCATCGCCATTACGTTTTAAAAAGAGAGGAATCGCTTTATGATAGGTATTCCAATCTTCTAACGATTTTAGTAGCACATTCAACTCAATTATCTCACCATCTTTAATGGCATGATAGAGTGCATAGGCACGTTCTTCATTAATAGTTAAATTTAAAAGTTTTGGATTTGAACCGAGTTGACTTTTTAGAAGATTAACCAAAGAGGTTCCCCAAGATTCATCTTGATAGAGTATTCTCTTTAAAAAAGCGTGTTTTAAGGGTTTAGAGAGCCTCAAAGAAGTTTTATTAATCAATATACGCTCTATCATAAATAACCAATTTGCCTTTGCCGATTCAAAGATAATAGAATCTTTCATTGTATTTTCTCTTGCGATAATATAGATATTTGGATTAAGTTTACGTGCAGTAATAAGGATAGAGATATTGTCTATATCATTATGTGTCCCAGCAATAAGTACAGAAGCTGATTCTATTCCTGCCTCTAATAGCACCTCTTTATCATCAGCATTGGCTTTTATAAATGTCTCATTCTCTATCATCTCACGACTTGCAACCAATTTCTCATCAATAATTACATAATCCATGCCATGTTTGTCAAGCTTTGCTTTAATTGCTTTTCCTAAACGTCCAAAACCACAAATAATATAACGTCCTTGTGGTAAAAAACTGGCTTTATCTGATAAATCTGCATTTTTATAAATCCAATTTTCTAAAATAAGAATATGTGGTGCAGTTAAAGCAATATCAAAACGTTTTGCAAATATCTCAAAAGGATTTTCCACTTTAGCTATATCCGTATCAAGCAGAGAGGTCATGGTATCTTTTAATGTTGCTTTTGAGATAACACTGATTTTTGGATTTAAAAAACGTGTTAGCACAGCAATACGAAGGCTCTTCTCCTCTTTATAGAAGTGTGATACAACGGCTTTACAGTAAGGAGATTGGATTCCTGCATCTTCTAGTGTTTCAGGTAAAAGTGCATTTGCAACCATCACTGGAACATCTCTTGAGAACTCTTCTAGTTGAAACTCATTGATATGGTCAGGATTGTGGTCAATTAAGACCACCTCTAGTCCTGCATCGGTTAATCTTTTTATAACTTGAGAGTTTACATAGTTATATCCTAAAATAATGATAAAATCTTGTTTTATCTGTTGAACATGTTTTCTAAAACTTCCTTTCATTAATTCATGTTTTAATGTTTTATCTGAAATAATAGAAACCAATGCACCAATAGCATAGAACCATCCAATAACTGTTAAATAGATACAGACAAGTACCCACATTCTCTGCTCATAAGTAAACTCATAAGGAGTTTCACCAAAACCGATGGTTGATGCAGTATAAGAGATAAAATAGAAAGCGTCAAAAAAGCTTAAATGATAACTTTTCTCTCCATCCCAGCCAGGAATAATAACCATCCCCAAGATGGCAATGGCATAGGTTACAATAATAACAATTAATGGGGTTCTAAGACGTTGTAAAATAATCCATAAGGCGTTGTCTCTCATGGCTTATCTTTTCGATTTTAAAGTTTCGCCTATATATAAAATAACCGATGTTATATTTGCTAATAATGCGCCTCCAGAGAGAGAGACAATAACTGCCATATTTGATGCAGTCATGGTTGAAGTATGGTCTACAAATGTCCAAACAATAACTGCTGAAATAAGCTGTATATCTGCGACTAATGAAGTTGCCAATAGAACTGAGCCAATCTGTGTTTTATCACCAATTTTTAATGCTGTAGAGATAAGACTAATAACTAAAGCAGCAAAGAGCTCATAGGTACTGTGTAGTTCAGGGTTTCCCATATCTCCATAAAAGAATCCAAAGTTGAGTGTCATTGCTAAGATAAAGAAAAAGCCCGATATTACTTTCTGTAAGTTCATTTTTATAGTCCATTTTTATAGTTTTGAAATTATATAGGAATATGACTTAATTATTATATTTAAAAAGAGTAACCGAGTCCAACATATCCAATTGAGCTATCTGTAGAAAATTTTGTTTTAAGTGGATTTAATATACTTGAACTTACTTCTGTATCGGATATACCAATAATCATCTCATCTAAATCCCACTTTGTATATTTATATCCTAGGGTTGCATAGATTCTTGGACTTAAAGTAAACCATCCTAAATTATAATTTTTAGTAAAAGGAGTATAGTAAAGACCAATATTGTACTCTTGAAATGTACCATTTACAGTAAAATCTGATTTCACAGAGCTATTTTTTATCGAAGCTGTTTGAAAAGCAAAACTTCCTACACCATAAATAGAGAGTTTATCAGAAATAAGTGTTTTCTGAAAATTAAGAGTTGGACCAATTTTATAGGTTGTAAATTCAGTTTTACTATCACTTAAATAATCAGAGTCACTATCTGAATAAGAAGAAGATGAACTATCAATCCAAGGAAGAGAAATTCCTAATAAAAATCCAAAACCTAAGAAATTACTATCATCTTTATGAAAAATATCATAACCAACTCTAATATTGGCATCTATTCCTGTTAATCTATGGTCAAGCGATGGAATCTGAACCAAAGAAGAGGGAAGAAAACTACTATTGGTTGCTCCTGTTGTATCATTATAACTATGTTGAAGCTGTTCTAATGTTTTAGAATCATACCATGTAACATCATAGCCATAAAAGAAATCACTCGAAAATAGATTACTATGCCTCTCGACCAAACTATATGTTGTCACATCTGTATCTATACTTTGAGTAAGCCCTAAGAAACCACCCTCCATACCAAGTGTACCAGAACCATATTGAAACTCGGAAGCAGAGGTTAAAGCCGAAACAGCTAAGAGAGAAAGTAGTATCTTTTTCATCTATAATTTCCTTTAATATAAATTAACCTTATTACTATTATAATTTTATAAGATAAAAATAGCTTTTATAAATGAATTTTAGTCTGATTGATAAGGAAAATTGAAAGATAAGTTACAAAATATTCTGAAAATAGGGAGACAAGGTACACCTTGTCTCTATGTTAGATAGAAATTATCCTACCATCGCCTCTAATTCTTCTTTAGAGACTTTATTAAAGTTTAAGTACTTATAAATCTCATCTGTCATTTCAGGTTTGATTTTATCAGCAACAATCTCTAGATACTCTTCAGCTGTTGGAAGTTTACCTTTAAGTGCAACAACGGCTGCCAGTTCAGCAGAACCAAGATATACTTGTGAACCTTTTCCTAATCTGTTGTCGAAGTTTCTTGTTGATGTACTAAATACATAAGCATTTTGAGCAACAGAAGCTTGGTTACCCATACAGAGTGAACAACCAGGGATTTCCGTTCTTGCTCCTGCCATACCAAATACAGAGTAGTAACCCTCTTCTTGAAGTGTCTTCTCATCCATTTTTGTTGGAGGACAAATCCATAGTTTAGCTTTAACAGCACCTTCGCCTCTTAGAACCTCTGCATTGGCTCTAAATAGACCAATATTTGTCATACATGAACCAACAAATACCTCATCAATCTCTGTTCTAAGACCTGCTTCATGAATCTCTGTAAGCGTTTTAACATCATCTGGGTCATTTGGACAAGCAAGAATTGGCTCTGTAATTTTATCCATATCGATTTCGATAACAGCAGCATACTCAGCATCTTTATCAGCTTCAAGTAACTCTGGGTTTGCAATCCATGCTCTCATTTTGTCTGCACGTCTTTGAAGTGTTGCTTTATCTTCGTAACCTTGTGCAATAAGCTCTTCAATAAGAACAATATTTGACTCTAGGTACTCAATAATAGGCTCTTTATCAAGCTTAACTGTACATGCAGCAGCTGAACGCTCAGCAGATGCATCAGAAAGTTCGAATGCTTGTTCACATTTAAGTGTCTCAAGACCTTCAATCTCTAATACACGTCCAGAGAAGATATTTTTCTTACCAGCTTTAGCCACAGTCAATAGACCATCTTTAATTGCTTGATGAGGTATTGCATTTACCATATCTCTTAGAGTAATACCTGGTTGCATTGTTCCTTTAAATCGTACAAGAACAGACTCAGGCATTGTAAGAGGCATCATACCTGTAACACCTGCAAAGGCAACAAGACCAGAACCAGCTGGGAAAGAGATACCAATTGGGAAACGTGTATGTGAATCTCCACCTGTACCAACTGTATCTGGAAGACACATTCTGTTTAACCATGAGTGAATTACACCATCACCTGGTCTAAGAATAAACCCTTTTCTCTCTGTCCAGAATTTTGGAAGTGTGTGCTGTAGGTCAATATCTGCTGGTTTCGGATATGCAGCTGTATGACAGAATGATTGAAGTACAAAATCAGCACCAAAGTTTAATGCAGCAAGTTCTTTAATCTCATCTCTTGTCATTGGACCTGTTGTATCTTGAGAACCTACTGTTGTTGCAATTGGCTCACAGTAAACACCTGGTTTAACACCTTCGATTCCACACGCTTTACCAACCATTTTTTGAGCAAGAGTAAACCCTTTACCATTATCAGCAGGTTGTGAAGGAGTCATAAAGATATCTCCAGCATCCATACCAAGTGCTTCTCTTGCTTTTGCTGTAAGACCTTTACCAATAATTAGAGGAATTCTACCCCCTGCTCTCATCTCATCTGGAAGTGTATTTGGCTCAATTGTAAATTCAGATACAACTTCTCCATCTTTTTCAATTACACCATCAAAAGGTTTAACTGTAATAACATCACCTGTTTCAAGTTTACCAACTGGTGCTTGAATTGGAATACATCCTGAATCTTCTGCTGTATTAAAGAAGATTGGTGCAATAATATCACCAATTACAATACCACCTGTTCTTTTACCTGGAATAAATGGAATATCCTCTCCCATATGCCATTGAACTGAGTTAATTCCTGATTTTCTACTTGAACCAGTACCTACAACATCACCAACATAAGCTAAAGGAAGACCATTTTTCTCTTTAAGTTCTGCCATTGTCTCAAGTGGTTTCTCCATTCTTGATTGCAAGAAAGAGTTTGCATGAAGAGGAATATCTGCTCTTGTAAATGCTTCTGATGCAGGAGATAAATCATCAGTATTTGTTTCACCTGGTACTTTATATACAGTTACTTTAATCTCTTCTGGCATTGCTGGTTTATTAAAGAACCACTCTGCATTTGCCCAAGATTCAACAACCTCTTTTGCAAGTTCATTACCTTCATCCATAAGTGCTTTAACATCATTAAATGAATCATAAACAAGAAGTGTATTTTTAAGTTGTTCAGCAGCTGATTTTGCAACAGCTTCATCTTCTGATTTTAGTGCATCCACTAATGGAGCAACGTTAAATCCACCAAGCATTGTTCCTAAAATCTCTGTTGCTTTAACAGCATCAATAATTTCACAAGTTGCATTACCTTGAACAATGTCATTTAGAAATGCTGCTTTTACATATGCTGCATCATCAACACCAGCAGGTACTTTTTCAGTAAAAAGCTCCATTACATAATCTGCATCTTCAATTGGAGAAGCTTTTAATAATTCTACTAATTCAGCTACTTGATCTGCTGTTAGTGCCAATGGTGGAACACCAAGTTTTGCACGTTCTTCTGTATGTTTTCTATAATCTGCTAGTAATGACATTCATGTCTCCTATTAGTTTAAATAATTTGTTAAAGTATTCTATACTAATAGGTGTTATAATGTTACGTTAAGTAAGAGTATTTAAGTCGTAGTTGGATGAGTTGTGTAATTCGGTTACTAAGCTTCTCGCTTAATCACTGCCTCGTAAATCCTTCCATCGGCTTAATCGAATCTCAATTCTTCGACGTAATCTGTTGTTCGATACCTCATCAATAAGAGCCACTCTTCCTACCTCATCAATAAATCCTCCTCCACTATAGGGACGAATGATTCTAATAGGAGAGTCTTTTCTCACAAGTTTTGGTTTTAAAAATTGTACCACAGAAACAGCCCGTTTCATTCCCAGTTCTAAATTGGATGAAGCTTGGATATTGTCTATATCACAACCATAAACCAAACACTCATGAAGAGATTTATCAAAAGACTCTCTACTATTCATCCCTTTTGCAAAGGGTTTTCCATCGGTATATCCATAAACTTCCACAATATCACATTTATATTTTTTAGCAAACGCCTCTATTTTTTGAACAACAGAACTATTAATACTCTGTTGAAATCGAGGATTAAGTGTTGCAGAACTGCTACTAAAAGAGTATCCATGTGCCTCATCCAATACAATTAGTGGAGGTTGTTGATGCTCTTTCAATTGTGAAATATAAAAAGAAGTTATAATAAAAAGAAGAACCATAACAATCATCAATACAATAAATATTTCACTCTGCATGGTACTGCTATTTTGACTCTGCTTCATGAACGGTTGTCTCTCTCTTTTATTTTACTTAAGAATTCATCTAAATTATTGAGCATTGCCCCTGCTTTTGGTAAGGTGTGAGCAATGGTTGAAATCTCATCAATAACCTTTTGACTGGTATGGGTTAACTGCTCTATTGCCGATTCAGAGTGGGTTGAGAAACGTTTCATATTTTTAAGATGTCTGTCCCACTCTTTGGCAATATCTCCCATTTTACTAAGACCACTATCAAAGGTATCTATAGAACTTCTAAAGACCTTGTCGGCATCAGTAGAGGTACGCTCAAATTGATTCTTCATTAATTGATTGGCATGTTCTATCTGTTTAAACTGCTCTTCTAAACGCTCTAATGACTCTTTAATGATTTTTTGGGAGTAATCAGAGGTATTCTTAAGGTCTTTCTCCATAACGGTTGTAATGCCCTCTAAACTCTGTTCCATCTTTTTGTAAATGTTTTCAAAACTCTTCATTAGAATCTCTGTACTCTCTTCAGCTCTTGTAACACTCTCTTTTAGTTGAATTTCTAACTGTTGAGAGGTATTCTCTACTTGCTTAGTACTACGGTCAATTGTTTCTGCCCATTGAATTGAGCTCTTCTCAATTAGATTGGCTGAATTAACAACCTTTTGAGCCAAAAATTCCAATGCATTATGGGTTGCCTCTTCGGTAGAGACTTTAAATCGATATTTATCTCTCTCCATCTCTTTACCAAATGCCCAACCAATAATACTTGTTAAAAGAGATGAACCGATAGGTCCAATAATATTTTCAACATGCTCAATAACTTCTGAACCATACTTTGCTGTTAAAATAAGTGCTACAGATGTGCCTATTAATGTATGAAGATACCCCATTGTTGCAATTCTACTTGCAATCTCAAAGTTATCAACACGCTCTTTAATAGCAAAAAATCCTAAAACAACCAAAACAAGCATATGTTGAATTCCAATTAAAAGAAACAATCCACCTGCATGTTCACGAATAAACGTTACATCGGCATATAGCCCAATCATCAAAGCAATGGCAACAGCAAAACCAAACCACCATACTACACTAAAAAGCATTTTTATCATTTATATATCCTTACTATTTTCATTAATCAATACTTGTGCCTCTTCAAAATTTCTCTCTGTTAAAGCTCTGTATATTGGTCGGCTATCAAAAACTTTTTTTGAACGTAACTTATCCATCTCTATTAAGATGGCAATAACCTGATTTAAAAGAGAACTGTTTATCATCTCATTCTCTTCCATTCCAAAAGTAATACAAAAATCAGTAAAAGCTTTTTGAGGTGTTTTTGTACCCAATTCATACAAGACAATCTCTGGAACATAATGAACACCAATACCAGAAAAAAGAGAAATAAGAATCTCTTTTGAAAGTTTTGGAAAAGCTTTATAACTCTCCAGTGGTTCATCCATACTGTTCTCTGGAAGCTCATAATAACAAGATGGTTTTTGAGTATAGGTTTTTAGATAAACAAGAGGTTGCCGATGTTCATCTCCATACTTTAAACCATTAAGTATTTTTTTTATACTTTTTTTAAGTGATTGAAAAGACAAAGTAAATCCTAATAAATTTCTGGAGTATTATAGCTGAAAAGCTTGATATTTAGGGGTTTGATTGGAACATTATGAAGAATAAGTAAGCAATTATGAAAAGTAATATACAATAAGCAAAATACAACATAAATAAATATATTTTAATATTACTAAAGGATACTTATGAAATTTTTAAAGAATAAAAGATTAATAACCGATAATAATTTCTTAAAAAGATTACTGAAAAAAGAGCCTAAAAAGAGAGAGAAACAGAAAGATTATCGTTCTATTGAAACTCTTTTTAGAAATGCTTTGCGTTCCAATTTGGAACTTACCTCTTTAGCAGATGCAAAAGCGAGTGTACTTATTTCGGTCAATGGATTTATTCTGACTGTTATTATTACTGCATCGGGATTTTATCTCAACAATCCAGATATGATATATCCATTTATTACAATAATATTAACAGCACTTATAGCGATACTGCTGGGTACAATGGCTATTCGTCCACGAGATAAGGCTCAACTTATTGAGAAAGAGCATCTAATGAAATTTAACTCCGTTGCTTACTTTCAAGATATTTCAGAAACTTCACCAAATGAATATTTAGAGCGTGTTAGAGCCATTTTAAAAGATAAAAAAAGTGTGCATGAGCATATTATAAAACATATTCATATTTTAGGTTCGGAGATAAAAATAAAATATGGATGGCTACAGAGGGCTTATACTGCTTTTGCAATTGGGTTAAGTTTAAGTGCAATTTTAATGATAGTCACAATGTTTCAAAGTATTGAAATTTCTTCTCTTGATAATTCTGACTCGTTAGATGAGCGTAGAGAAGAGGGTAATTTTACTAAAAATAACAGTTAAAGAGTAGATATTGAAAATATTAATTATAGTAATTATCGTTCTCTTTTTACTTGATGCTTCAGAAGAAAATTTAGGTGGACAAATAGCTTTCGATAGGGTATGGATAGAGGGTAATGATTTGACAACTCATACCAGAGGTATTCGCCGTGCAAGAGTTTTTATAAAAGGAAAAGCTACACCAAAATTAACCTATGAAATAGAATACAGTTTGACAGGAAAGAACGAGTGGAAAGATGTCTATATTAAACATAAAACTTTAAAGAATTTAGGCATTCAAATAGGAAATATCAAAGAACCAATGGGATTAGAGAATTTAACAAGTTCTAAAAACAGTACTTTTATGGAACGTTCTTTGAATAGTGTTTTTATGAAAAGCAGAAAACTTGGAATTTTAGTTGAAGGAGACTATAAGAGTGGTATGCATCAGGGTACTCTCTCTTTTGGTATTTTTGGTAAATCGTTAGATAAACTTTTAAAAAAAGAGAAAGATGGAACATCAATAATTGGACGGATAACTTACGCATTGATACATGCCAAAGATGAGGTTATTCATCTCGGTATTTCTAGAGGAGAGACAAAATACAAGAAAAAGTCGATAAAGTTTTCAACAAATGCAGGAACAGACAGTTATGAAGGTTCTCTTATAAAAAATAAACTAAAAAAAGTGGATAAAACAGAACGAGTGGCTATTGAAACAGCTATTGTAAAAGGAAGCTTATCTTTTCAAGGAGAGTATATTGCCATCACTTCATATAATAATCAGAATCATTATAATTTTGATGGATGGTATGGAGAAGTTAGTTGGTTTGTTACAGGTGAACAGAGAAAATATAAAGCAAAATCGGCTAAATTTTCAAGAATAAAGATAAAAAAACCTTTTAAACAGGGTAAAAATAACGATTGGGGAGCATTGCAAGTTGCCTTTAGAGTTAGCAAGATAAATCTTACCGATAAAGATAAAATTGGAGGAGAAGAGAGAGATATAACTTTAGGGGTAAACTATTATCCTAACGAGTATATTCGTTTAAGTTCAGAGTATACTTTTGCAGAAGTTACAGAACCAGAGATAAAAAAAGAACATATAATACAGATGAGAGGAGTATATGAATTTTAGTAATTTCAGATAAAATACCAAAAATAATGAAAGAAAATAATGGCAAAAAAAAAGAAAAAACAGACAATAAAGATAAACAATAAAATAAAAGAGATAATGGATGGAGAGCCTTTTGATGAAGGGATTAAATATTTAAGTGAAGATGTTCTTGTTGAACTTACTATGCTTTTGGATTTAAGAGTAACTATGCTTACTAAAAAAGAGATGGTTAGAGCGTTACGTCAAGCTTGGTCAGAGGGGAATACTCAATTTAGATTAACTATTGTTAACTACCTAGACCAAATGGGTGTAAAATCTCCTAGAAGGGAAGAAGAGGCTGATAAGGTCAGCTATATAATCTCTATTTTAGAAAATTATGAACATAACAGAGAAGAAGAACATCAGATACTCTCTACTTTTATAGATACAAAACCTAATAAGATAACACATGATAAGATAGTTAATAAGCTAGGTTATATTCGAGAACAAGCATCTATACGAAATTTTGAAAATAAATTTAATATAGAATTTAATAGCATGGGTGAAATAGAGTTCTATCATCCATATAATTTTGAGATGAGTAAAGAGAGCTTTTCTAAGTCACTTTTAACGACTACAGAAAGCATTGATAAGAGTCTATTTTTAAATAAAGATGAGGTTTTAATTGAGGAGAGAATAGAGAAATTAAAGAAATATGCAATTGAGAAAAAAGAAAAAGAGATAAAAGAGTTTTTAACACCGATAAAAGAAGGTCATAGGTATCTTTTAGAGTCTGATGTAATAGAGTTAATCCGTTCTATGCCTCCTGAGGATGCTTTTTATGAGATTGAGGTACCATTTACTATAGTAAAGAGAATTATTTCTAAAATTGACGATGCTTATCGTATTACACTCCAAGGACAGACAATTGTTGTAGCAAAAGATAAAAGATATTCTCTTTATGAAAAAGAAATCCCTTATACAGCAGTAGTATCTTATGGACGTAAATTTATATATCATGATATTTGGAAAGAGCAATCTCTACCAATAAAAGAGGATTTATTAAAGGTAAAAAGTGAAATAAAAGAGCATTTTAATGTAATAATAAAAGATTTAGAAGAGGAACTTTTTAGACTTTCTGAAGGTTTGAATATAGATAAAAAGATATTAGAGGGATATATTTTACAATTTGTTGAACCACAAGTAACCTCATCTTTGACTTTAAAAGTGAGTGAAAAGGTAAAAAGACGTATTGTTTACCATTTTATGGATTATGTTCGACCTTTAAAAGAGAGAAAAAGAAAAGAGGAGTTACTTGCTAAGACGATTAGAGATTTTAAGAATTTGTTTCCTTTAGCTAGATTACTTAAACGTGAAATAATATTTCATGTTGGCTCAACCAATTCAGGTAAAACCTACCAAGCACTTAAATCTCTTGAAAAAGCAGATACAGGCTACTATCTTGCTCCTTTACGCCTTTTGGCTCTTGAGGGGTATGAGAATCTAAAATCTAAAAATATAAACGTCTCTCTTATTACAGGTGAAGAGGAGATAATTGATGAGGAGTCAACCCATATCAGCTCAACCATAGAGATGATGAATGCTTCTGTAGAAGTGGATGTCTGTGTGATTGATGAGATTCAGATGATAAACGACCGAGACCGTGGGTGGGCATGGGCAAATGCACTTATTGGTGTACCTGCAAAAAAAATTATATTAACAGGTTCAGCCGATGTTTTAGAAGCAGTAACAGAGCTTTGTGAATATCTAGAAGAGCCATTAAAAGTGATTCATTTTGAGCGAAAGAATGAGCTTAAACTTATGAAGCACCCTACTCCAATTAAAGATATAGAGGCAGGAACAGCCATTGTTGCCTTCTCACGCCGTGATGTCTTGGGTCTGCGTCAACAGCTATCACAAAACTATGAGGTCTCTGTTGTTTATGGAAACCTATCACCAGAGGTTCGCAAAGAAGAGGCAAGACGATTTAGAGAGGGGAAATCACAAATACTTATTGCCACTGATGCTATTGCTATGGGTCTGAACCTACCCATTAAAACCCTACTATTCTCTAAAGATAACAAATTTGATGGTCTAAGAAGAAGAGAACTGCTTCCAACCGAAGTAGCCCAAATTTCAGGGAGAGCAGGACGTTATGGATTAGAAGAAGTTGGATATATTGGAGCATTAGATAAAAAGTGCCTAGAGACAATAAGCTCTAAGTTCTATCAGCCTCTACCTACCCTAGAGCTTCCTTTCTCGGTTATGGCAAGTCTGGAGCATGTTCTTCTTATTGGAGAAATATTAGAAACCCAAAACTTAAGTACCATTCTAAACTTCTTTGCAGACAATATGGAGTTTGAAGGTCCTTTTGTAGCAGGAAACATAGATTCAATGTTAGAAATTTCAGAAATTGTTGATGAGTACAACCTAGATTTAAAGACCCGTTTTCATCTAGCCTGTGCCCCTGCATCCATCTCTTCTCCATATATTGAATCGGTATTTCACAGATATATAAAACAGATAGAAGCAGGTAAAACTGTAGAGTATATCCCCCCAAGAGAGCTACCAAAATTTGCCCAAACCAACGAACAGATGCTAAATGCCGAAGATAGAGTAAGAGAGATATCCCTCTATCTGTGGCTATCATTCAAATTTGAAGAGCTATTCCCACAAACCCAAAAAGCACTTGATTCAAGAGTAAGACTAAACAATTTTATAGAGAACTCGTTAAAACAAGGAAACTTTGTAAAAAAATGTAATCGATGTGGAAAAAGCCTAGATTTTACCTACAGATTCTCAGTTTGTGACAGCTGTTTTAGTAAAGGTAGACGAGGAAGCCGAGAAAATAATCGTGGAGCAAGAAATGGAGGTTACGGAAAAAAAGAGGGAGGAGAAAAAAAACCCAAAAGAAGAACTAGATAGGCTCTAGATTTGACAACTTTGTGTATAATATTATAAATAACAGATAACAGTGGAGATTTAAATGGGAAAACAAAGTATATTATTAATCACAACAGTCGTACTATTAACTATAAACTCTTTTGCTCTTGACCTAAAAGTGTGTACAGGATGCCATGGCAAAAAATTTGATAAACCTGCCATGGGTATCTCTAGAATTGTAAAAGATTTAAAAAAAGAGGAGATTTTAACAGCACTACAGGGCTACAAAAATGGCTCAAAAGGTGGCTCTATGCAAGAGGTGATGACAAAACAAATCTCTAAATTTACTCAAGAAGAACTCAAAGAGATTGTATCTATCATTAAAAGTGGTCATATTGACACCAATAGTAGTAAAAATAAAAAATCGATAAAAGAACCAGCCATAGAGGTCAATACAGACAGTTGTATTAGCTGTCATGGAGAACTTTTTGAAAAATCAGCAATGGGATACTCAAGAATTGTCAACGAGATGTCAAAAGAGGATATTATAGCCTCACTAAATGGATATAAAAATGGTACTTATGGTGGTCATATGAAAGCCCTAATGGCAGGTCAAGCTACCCCACTCTCTAAAGAAGAGATAGAAGCTTTTGCTGAATTGATAGGAAAAAAATAGACTTTAATCCTGTAGATTCAACTTTATTGAATCTACAAATTTTAAATATTAATTCTTTAAACCATTGAGATTCATATAAACACTTTCAGCTATAATTCCAAAAAACTATCACAAGGTCAAAGCAAATGCCTTTTTCAAAATTAAATATATCACTATCTCTGCAAAATGAGCTTCAAAAAAATGGCTATAAAAAACCAACGCCTATTCAAGAGAAGGTCATTCCTCTTGTTTTGGAAAAGCAAGATATTATGGCTCAGGCTCAAACGGGTTCGGGGAAGAGTGCCTCTTTTGTTTTGCCTATTTTAGAGATGTTGTCACAAAATCCTGTTGAGGGGAAACGTAAAATAAAGGTGTTGGTTCTTGCTCCTACTCGTGAACTTACTTTGCAGATAGCCCAAACTTTTGAACTTTTTGGTAAAGCTTTAGCTAAAAAACCTAAAATTGTTTCGGTTATTGGTGGCGAGGGGATTGGAAATCAGATTTATGGCATTCAAAAGGGGTGTGATATTATTGTGGCTACCTCTGGGCGATTTTTGGATATTTTGGGTAAAAATCAGATGAGCCTTAAACATTTAGAGTTTTTGGTACTTGATGAAGCTGATAAGATGTTAAATCTTGGATTTTCAGAAGAGCTAGATGCCATTTTAGAAGCGATACCAACCAAAAGACAAAACTTGCTATTTTCGGCAACCTACCCTGAAAAGATGTTGCAGATAGCGTTAAGGGTTACTCAAAAAGCAGTGAAGGTAACCATAGAAAATGAAACAGCAACTGTGGAGAGAATAGAACAGAGAGTGATAGAGGTTAATCCTGAAAATAGAAGTGTGTTGATTCGTTACTTGTTAAAAAAAGAGAAGTGGAAAAAAGTCTTGGTCTTTATGGCAAACAAACGAGCCACCGATAATATTGCTCAAAAGTTTAGAAAGCGTGGTTATTTGGCTGAATCATTTCATGGTGATTTAACACAAGAAGAGCGTAACTTTACCGTTAATGAGTTTAAAAATAGAAAAATTCAGATTCTCTTTACCACAGATATTATCTCTCGTGGGGTACATATTGAAGATATAGATTGCATTATTAACTTTGATTTGCCTCGCTCTCCTGCTGATTATATCCACAGAATTGGGCGAACAGGAAGAGCAGGAAAATTTGGTACGGCTGTTAGTTTTATAGGGCATGATGAACAGGCACACTTTAAACTGATAGAGAAACGTAGCCAAATCAAACTTGAACGAGAGCAGATAAAAGGATATGAATTAACAGGAGAAACACCGAAAAAGGTTAAAGGCAATGCACCTATTAAAGGAAAGAGAAAAAGTAAGAAAGATAAGCTTAGAGAGAAAAATAACAAAGCATTATCCTAATGTAAACTACCTCGCCCTAAAGGGCGAAGCTTTATAAGAATCTTCTATCCCTCTTTTACAATTGCTTCAATTTTAGCAACAACTGTTGGGTCTTCTAGTGTAGAAATATCTTGTGTAATCTCTTCACCTTTAGCAATGGCTCTAAGAATTCGTCTCATAATTTTACCTGAACGAGTTTTTGGAACATCAGGAACAAAAGCGATAGCATCACATAGAGCTATGGCTCCAATCTCTTTTTTAATTACTTGATTAATCTCAATTTTCAGTGCTTCACTTGCTTCACTTGGGTCTTTTAATACAATATATGCAAAAATTCCCTCTCCTTTAATCTCATGAGGCTTTCCAACAACAGCTACTACAGCCACACTCTCATGCTTAGCTATTGCTGCTTCGACTTCGGCTGTTCCCATTCTGTGACCTGAAACATTGATAACATCATCCGTTCTACCTGTAATAGTAATGTATCCATCTTCACTCTGCATTGCACCATCACCTGTAAAGTAGACAGGTTCACCATCTTTCTTACAATCTCCAAAATAAGCTTTTTTGAATCTCTCTGGGTCATTCCAAATATTTCGAATCATTGATGGCCAAGGTCGTGTAATACACATAAATCCTTTTTCTCCTACAGGAGTTGGGGTTCCATCTTCTTCGATAATTTCAGCAATAATACCAGGTAGAGCAAATGTAGCACAAGCTGGTTTAATAGGTGTTGCCCCTGGAAGAGGAGAAATCATATGTCCTCCTGTCTCTGTCTGCCAATAGGTATCAACAATAGCACACTTACTATTTCCAACGGCTTCATAATACCATTTCCATGCTGGTGGGTCAATTGGCTCTCCAACTGTTCCCAGTACTCGTAACTTGCTTAAATCATATTTACTTGGCTCATCTTCACCTGTTTTGTGAAGCAATCGAATTGCTGTTGGTGCAGTATAAAACTGTGTTATATTATGCTCTTGCACCATCTTCCATGCTCGTCCTGCATTAGGATAAGTTGGTACACCTTCAAACATAACTGTTGTTCCACCAGCAGCAAGTGGTCCATAAACAATATAGGTATGTCCTGTAATCCATCCAATATCAGCTGTACACCAATATACATCATCTTGTCTTAAATCAAATACCCACTCCATAGTCATCTGTGCCCAAAGAATATATCCAGCTGTTGAGTGCTGAACCCCTTTAGGTTTTCCTGTACTTCCCGAAGTGTAGAGTAAAAATAGTGGGTCTTCACTCTCCATTGGCTCAAATGGACACTCTGCTGATTGCGTCTCAATCAACTCATTATAAGAGTGGTCACGACCCTCAACCCATGTAATCTCTTCATTATTTCTTTTAACCACGAGAACTGCTTCAATAGACTCTCCACCAGCACTCAATGCATCATCGACTACATTTTTAAGCATATAAGGCTTACCTTTACGGAATGCTCCATCGGCTGTAATAACAATTTTTGCTTGAGCATCTTCTATTCTATCTCTTAATGCTTCTGAACTGAACCCTCCAAATACAATTGAGTGAATCGCACCAATTCGTGTACATGCCAACATTGCATATGCTGCTTCTGGAATCATTGGCATATAGAGTACAACTCTATCACCTTTTTTTACACCAAATTTACTCTTTAGAAGATTTGCCATTTTATTGGTTCGTTCAGAGAGTTCAGCATAAGTAATATGTTGAACATCCCCTTTATCCCCTTCAAAGATAATAGCATTTTGCTCTGCCTTTTCGGCTAGATGTCGGTCAATACATTGATTAGAAACATTGAGTTTACCATTACTAAACCACTTATAAAAAGGTGCATTTGATTCATCTAAGACTGTATCATATGGCTCAATCCAATCTATTTTTTTATCAGCAAACTCTTTCCAATATCCTTCATAATCTTCTATCGCTCTATTCTGAAGCTCCCAATAGGCATCCATAGAGTTAATTCGTGCATCTTTAGCAAATTCTGGATTAGGGTTAAATATCTGTTCTTTCATTTTTTTTCCTTATTGTTATTATCAGTGATTTGAATTATAAAAGCTAGTTTATCATAAAAGATGATAAATATGAATAGAAAATGAAGCTTTTTTTTAAATAGGAGTTATTTACTCCTATTTGGTATCAGATGTAGATTTCTATCCATACCTCATCTAATGTTTAAAATTAATTCGAATTATACTAAGCAATAAGTTCAAGAATCGAGGCAACCCCCAATCCCATAAATGTTCCCACAATGTATCCCATCATTGCCATTAAGATACCTATGGGAATAAGTGCTTTATTGTATGCACCTGCCAAGATTGGAGCAGAAGCGACACCACCAATGTTTGCTAAAGAAGCCACTCCCAAAGAGAAGAGGTCTAATTTAAATATTTTTGCAAAAATAACCATTATTATGGCATGAATTGCAATAATTACAAATCCAGCTACAATATAGAGGGGTGCATCGGTAAGTTCAGAGAAGTTTGCTCGTGAAGCGATAAGTGCAACAACTAGATAGAGCATAATACTTGCCAAGGGTTGAGCTGAGGCTTCCTTGCTTAAAGGTGTCATACCTACAACAATACCTGAAAATGTAGCAAAAATTACTACCCATGTTGTTTCTGTTAAAAAGGTTGTTGTTGGTAGATAAGGGGCTATCTCTTGAGCCACAACTGAAATCATCAAAGCTAATCCTAATAGCATAAAAAGTGAAGGAAAACTTATAGGTATCTTATTTTGCTCATCAGTTAACGAAGCTTCTAACTTCTCTAAAATAATACCATCAGATTTTGTCCAACGATTAAAACGTTTTGCAAAAGGAACAAGTGCTAAAAGTGTCATCACCCACAAAGCATAATCTATAGAGTCGATAAGAAGAACATTTCCCATCTTATCACTACTCAATCCTAATGACTCTTGAATCGCTATCATATTGCCTGTCCCTCCCATCCATGAGCCAGATAATGCACCAAAAGTTTTCCATGATTCGGGTTCAAAAAGAGTATGAAAAAAGATAAACATAACAATAAAACCTAAAGAGATACTAAATGATGCCAAAAAGAAGGTCAATAAAATCTTTTTACCCAACTTCAATATTCGACTTATATCACTCTGAATAAGCATTAAAAATATCATTGCAGGTAAAAGATTAGATTTAAAAGCTCTATAAGCAGAGTTAATCTCATCTGTTTTTGTCCAACACTCTAATGTAGCAAGTGTCATGACTGTAAAATAGAGTATTACTATAGCAGGTAAATATTCAAAAAATTTGGCTTTTGTTTTATATTCTAAAAAAACCAATAAAGAGGCGATAAATATTAAAAGAGAAAGATAGGGGAAAGATGTTGTTATCATGAAAAATTCCAAAAAATATATTTTTCAATATTATACCCAAAAGAGTAAAAGCTCTATGGATAGTCAAAAGACTATCCAAAAATTCTATACTGAACCTTGGTCAATCATAGAATCAGCAACTTTTCTAAATCCTGCAATATTTGCGCCTGTGACCAAATCCCCTTCACAGTCAAACTCTACTGAAGCATCATAAGCTGTCTTGAAAATATTCTGCATAATTGTTCGTAGTTTAATATCTACTTCTTGAAATCCCCACTGTGCCATACTCGCATTTTGACTCATCTCTAATTGAGAGGTAGCAACACCACCTGCATTGGCAGCTTTTCCAGGAGAAAAGAGCATATCACTTTCACGAATAAATACTAATGCCTCTGCTGTAGTTGGCATATTTGCCCCCTCATTTATCAAAATACATCCATTCTCTTCTAATTTCTTTGCATCAATCAGAGTAAGTTCATTCTGTGTGGCACTTGGAAAAGCAACATCACAAGGTATATGCCAAACAGCATGACCCCCTTCAGGATATTCGCTTACAGGAGTATAAGTAGCATTGCAATTAACCTCTACATACTCCTCTAGAGAAGCGTGCTTAATCTCTTTAATCTCCTTGAGTTGTTTTAAATTAATACCCTCTTCTTGATAAATTGTTCCTCTACTATCACTACAGCTTATAGGAATTGCTCCCATATCATAGAGCTTTTCAATTGTATAGATTGCCACATTTCCAGAACCTGAAACTGCACATCGTTTACCTTTTAAATCTTTTCCATAAACCTTTAAAAAATTCTCTGCAAAATAGACTGAGCCGTAACCTGTTGCCTCTTTACGGGCTTTTGAACCACCCCAGTTCAATCCTTTTCCTGTTAATACTCCGTCAAACTCTCCTGTTAGTTTTTTATATTGACCAAATAGGTACCCAATCTCTCTCGCACCCACACCAATATCTCCTGCTGGTACATCTTTATGTTTTCCAATATGTTTATAGAGTTCACTCATAAAACTTTGACAAAATCTCATGATTTCATTATCACTCTTACCTTTTGGGTCAAAATTTGCTCCCCCTTTTGCTCCCCCTATCTGTAAACCTGTAAGAGAGTTTTTAAATATCTGTTCAAAACCTAAAAATTTAATAATTCCTAAATTTACAGTAGGATGAAAACGTAATCCACCTTTATAGGGTCCAATAGTTGAACTAAACTGAACTCTATATCCCAAGTTTGTCTGCACTTTTCCTGCATCATCAACCCAATTAACTCGGAAAATAACGGTTCTCTCTGGTACAACAATTCTCTCTAAAATATTATGTTCAATATATTTACTATCTCTGTCTAAAAGTGGCTTTAATGAATAGAGAACCTCTTCTGTCGCTTGATAAAACTCATCTTGACCAGGACTACACTCTTTTATATAATCTAATACATCTTCTATATTTTTGCTTGATGGCATAATTTATTCCTTTATTTTTATAAAACTCGAAATTATATCACTTTTTCCTGTCCCAAGCGATAGAGTGCGAAATCATATTTTATTGGGTCCAAAGAATCAAAAGTTTTTAGCTTCTCAGTTAACTCTAAAGTTGCCCGTATGTCATAAGTTTTTCGTTCTAAAAGTCCCAATTTTTGTGAAACTTTAAAGGTATGCGTATCAAGAGGCATAAGTAAATCTTTTTTATCTATCATAGACCATAAGCCCATATCCAAAGCATCAGAACGTACCATCCAACGTAGATACATCAAGTATCGTTTATAGGTTCCTGCTGAGTTTATTTTCTTAGGAATAGAACCAATTAAAAACTTATATCCTCTACTCTCATAAGGGTAAACCTTTTGAAGTGTTGTTATAAAATTCCATAATCCATCCAATATATTTTGCTCTTTTTTATAACCCTCATAAAATATGTTTTCAATACTCTCTACCTCTTTTAGCCTTTTTAATGCAATAAAAATGGCAGACACATCCTCTGATTTTTGAAATCTATAGTAGTGATTTTTTAAACTCTCTTGTATAACCTCATCTGAGGCATGGAGAAGTGAAAAATCTAGACTCTCTAAAAATTTGACAATCAATTTTGCATTACCATAAGCAAAAAATGCACAAATCAATGCAATTGTCTCATCCTTATACCTAGAGGCAACCAAAAGTGGGTCGGGTTTTTCGTAAGAGAGTTCACTTCTCATATTTCTATTTTTTACTTCATAATCTAACATCTGTTTAATTTTATTCATAAAAGTATTATATACTCTTCTAATGAAAACGCAAACATTTATTTTAAAAAACCATGACCAAAAGCAAGAGAAAAGTAGAATTAAAGTGGAAGCATCTATAGAGATTAAAGAGAAAGAGATAATAGTTACATATGAGATTCGAGGAGAGCTAAAGAACTATATCTTTAATAAAGCAGAGAATAAAAAAAGAGCCAATGAACTCTGGAGAGCAACCTGTTTTGAACTCTTTATAGCACCAGAAAATAGTTCAAATTACTGGGAATTCAATATTAGTCCAACAAAAGCATGGAACTTCTATGCTTTTGACTCCTACAAAAAGAGTATGAGAGAAGAGTTACTTCCATCCTCTCCCCACATAGAGATAAGAGAGGAAGAGATGCTATATAGATGCGCTTGCTCTCTCTCTTTTCGCTTAAAAGAGAAATACTATCAATTTAATTTGGCTGTAATTCTTCTAGACAATAAAGATATTCGACATTTTTATACTATTTATCGAAAAAAAGGGGTTGCCGATTTCCACAATAGAGCATATTTTTATCATAAGAGTTAAAGCTATTAATGGTTAAGTTCCTCTAATTTTGAAGCATACGTCTCCTCTATCTCATCTAACATGTCAGAGGCAACCTCTAGACGTTCAAAGAGTTCATCTATCTTTTTTTGGAGTTTGCCTATATTTTGAGAAGCTTCTATCATGCCATTATTATCTCCACTGTTTGAGGCATCCATTAATCTCTTGTTTTCTGACTCTACCTCATCTTCTAGTTCCATTATTTTCTCTTCGCAGAACTCTAGCTCTTTTTTGTGTGGAGCATTCTCTTTGCTTCTTGCTTTGATAAGGGCTGAACGTTGTTTTTTTCTCTCTGCTTTGTCTAATTTTGGTTTTCTATTTTTTTGGTTGACACACTGGTCAACCCCTACAGACTCCTCTTCCCAGCCTATCTTTTCGAGGAATTCATCATATGTTCCATCAAAATATTCTGCTTTTCCTTTATGAAAAATAATCAGGGCATCGGCTAAACGTCTTAAGAGCATCTCGGAGTGGGTAACCATAATGGTTGAGCCTTTGAACTTCTCTATGGCACTACAGAGTGAATCTATAGAGTAGATATCTAGGTGGTTAGTCGGCTCATCAAGTAGTAATAGATTGGCTTCAGTGGCAATTATTTTACCTAGCATTACACGGCTTCGCTCTCCTCCTGAAAGAACAGATACTTTTTTATCAGCCAACTCTCCTGAAAACATCATTGTTCCACAGATACTTCTTGTCTCGGCAATGCCTATTTTTAAACTAACAGATGAGATTTCTTCAATAATAGTAGAAGAGGGATTTAAGCGTTCAATATTGGTCTGTCCAAAGTGAGCCATAGAGGTAGAGGGGTGGAACTTTAACTCCCCCTCTTGTTTTTCTAGCTCTCCAGAGATATAGTTCAGGAGCGTCGATTTACCTTTACCATTTTTACCAATAATGGCAATGGTCTTTCCATTCTCTAACACAAAAGAGAGATTTTCAAAGAGTTTTTCATCTTTTTTATATCCAAATCCTAGATTTTCAGCTCTTAGATTTATCTTGGCAGGTGTCTCTTTATAATTAAATGAGAAGTTTAAATTACTCTCACTCTCCAGACTCTCCATATCCTCCATTTTGTCCAACATCTTCTGTTTAGATTGTGCCAATGCTGCTGTAGAGGCACGAGCTTTATTTTTCGCTACAAACTCCTCTAGCTCTTTACGTTTTTTCTCTTGGTTTTGGCGTGTTTTTTCATAGGTCTCATCACTAAGAAGCAGGGTCTCATCATACTTTTTACTGTCTCCTTGAATAATAAATAGTGATTTTCTTTGAATGCCCATAGTGTGCGTGGTTACAGCATCCATAAATTCACGGTCGTGGGTAATGAGAATAACTTCCCCATCAAAAGTTTTAATAAACTGTTTCAACCAACGTAGTGATAGTAAATCTAAGTAGTTGGTCGGTTCATCAAGCAGTAACATGTTTGGTTCAGTTGCCAATAACTTAGCCAAATTAATACGAATCTGATACCCTCCAGAGAAACTCATGGGGTCTTTCTCTAAATCTTCAGAGGTAAACCCTAGACCAAATAGAATCTTCTCTATTTTATAAAAATTATACTGTTCATCTTCACTTAAAATTAGAGAACACTCTTCACGAACGGTCGATTTAGTAAAGGTTAAGTGCTGTCGTAGCGTTCCTATCTTATAATTTTTAGGAATTGAAATATCACCACTATCATGGCTCTCTTCATCTAAAATAATTTTAAAAAGTGTTGATTTTCCTGAACCGTTTCGACCAATAAGCCCTATCTTTTGATTTGCGTTCATCTTGAGATTTATATCTTTAAAAAGTATCTGTCCACCAAAACTTTTTGTTAGATTTGTTAGTTGTATCATTGTTTTCCATTTGTTAAAAATTTTAATGGTGAAAGTATAGCAAAATAGCCTACTTCCCTTGTAAAAACCCCTGCTCAATATTTACTAAAATAGGGTTTTGCTGTTTAAACTCCTCTTCTGTAAAAGTAAAACGAAAATTATCCATATACTCAACTAAAATCTCATATGCTTCTCGAACTGCTTGAAATTTTTCAGTAGAACCACCCTCCATATCGGGGTGATATTTTCGTGAAAGCTTTAAATATTTCTTTCGAACATGCTCTTTAGTGGTTAAAGATAACAACTCTAGGGTCTCAACAGCATCTTGAAACTCACATAGACTTACTTGATGCATCTTAAACCTTTGCGCCCAACCAATAGACACCATTAATAAAACCACCAACTTTAGGTTCACTTTTTAATGATTTTATAGAAGTTACAATGGTTAAATCCCCCTCTAAAGCAGAAACCTCTAAAAGGTAAAAGTCCTGATTTGAGTAACTGTTTCTTTTAATCTCTACACTTTTAATTTCAGAGATAAACATCGCATAAGGTTCAGGTTTCTCATTTGCCTCTCCTTCTGGAGTCATCAGACCTACAGGAATAAAATAGGTCATAGAGAGTTCTGGCATCTCTTCTAAAAATGCTTGAGAAGTAGCAAAATACTCTATCTCTGTTGGAAAAGCTACAAAGGGTAGATTTTTACTCTCAGAGACACGTAGTGGTCGCTCTTTTGCATTCACCACATCAAAAACAAATGGATAAGTTTTGGCTTCACTTCTTGCTAAATATCGACTGTCTAAAGCCGTTAAGCCATCCCCCTCTAATAGACTCTCAATATGCACCTCTTTTCTAATTTTGGCATCATAAAATGGCATAAAACCCATAAATTCACCCCTATTATCTAACTGTGCATAAATCTCAGCACCACTACTATCTCTATAAGAGATATACTTTCCAGAATCTACCTCTATCTCAACACCTTTTTCCAATATCATTGAAAGTAATGCCTCAAACTCTTGGGCTGAATTAATTTTAAATCCTAAACTCTCTAAATGGCTCATATTTTCCCTTTATTTTTCTGTAATCATACATAAATAGTTTTAAACCTCATCAGCACCTATATCAATTTGTTTCTGAATATCTCTTGTTCCATATGTAGGAATTAAACCATCTTCAAATTCACGCTTCCAAAAATCATTAGACCATGAAGTTATGGCTCTTATTTCTACTCCTGCATCAATAGCAGGAGAGTCACTTTGTAAATTTAGATTACCATTTTTACCATCTATATAATGTGGGTCTACAAGAAAGGCATCTCCCTTCACTCCAGAGACATTGGCAGGATCTTCTCCCCACCATATATTTCTGCCCCAAATGATGTTTTTAGATTGATTGTTCTGTTCAGTAGAGAAGTTCTCTGAAACTTTACCCTCTCCATAAATAATATTATTAGCAATAGTGGTATCTTCCACCCTATATGAAAAAATAATTTCACTCCCCCAACCAGCATTCATATAAAAAGAGTTATTATAAACCATAATATTTTTGGCACCTCCTCCACCCTCTTTCGTTGAGTTTTGATTATAACCACCAAGAGCTAAACCTGTTTCACGATTATTATAAATATAGTTACCCACCATTAAAATATTATCACTAGAGCCTCCTGAATGTTCCGAAGCAAACTCAAAGCCTAAATCATTTTGAGAAGCTCGATTTCCCTCAAATAGAATATGATGCCCTCCATCAACATAGAAGCCCCCTGCACTGCCATCACTCCCTTTATACCAAGGGTTACTATTAAAACTACCAAGGGCTAAATTGGTTGAGTTATTGATAGCTCGGTTGTTTCTAACAATACCATTTCTTGCCCGATTCTTCTCTGCTATACAGGTACTACAGACATCCTTTTCATAACCAATAATATCAATGCCGATATTGTTGTTATCATGAATGTAGTTATCTACAACTCTAAATCCATCTATATTTCCATTAATGGAAAACGCCTCACTTGAGGATAGAATACAGTTATAGACCTCATTTCCTATGAAATTAAGATTGGTCATGGTAGTAGTTGTATCGCCATAAACAGCAATTCCATTGGCTCCTGTAGCACATCCATCCGATTCGCTACAGGTAGAGAGATTCTCTATATGATGAATGGTGTTTCGTGTGATATTAATATCGTGGGATGTTCCATCAATTAAAATACCAACGGGGGTGGCTGAAAGTTCCTCTCCAACTGAAGTTTTAAAATTTCTAAGCTCCAAATTTTCTATTACAATATCATGTGCATTATGAATACCCACAAGGGCTTGACGATGGATAGGCTTTAATCCTCTCCCATCAATCACTGTCCCTTTCTCTGCTTTTAAATAGATATTAGAATCTTCATCTCCTAAGAAGAGTACCCGTTCATTGTATACTCCTGATTTAATAACTAACGTCGCCTTCTCATCAATGGAATCAATGGCAAACTGAATTGTTTTCCACGGTTTTTCTAAAGAACCATCATTTTCATTATTCCCTAGATAAGAGACATAAAAGGTAGCATCACTACCATTCTCATTACTCTCTTCAATCGTGCCACATGCTATTAACAGAAGTGATACTGTAGACAAAAGTATACTTTTTTTCATAATTTATCTTTTCTTATAATTTCTCTTTGTCCAAAGCATACTGCTTTAATATCTCTAAATCAATAATCTCTAAAACAGCTTGATGTGTTGCGTTTAAAAATATCTTTGGAGCAAATCCGTCTTCTATTGATTTAATGAAATTACCTATTGCCAAACACCATGAATCACCCTCTTTTAAACCTTGAAAATTATATTCAGGCATTGGAGTAGAAAGGTCATTTCCTACCCGTTTGGAGTAATCTAAAAATGATTGCGTTACCTGAATACAAACCATA
>Ga0256843_1000256_pt1 | contig 45380 bp, 35 predicted proteins | sample AlvinellametaG_FD_191572 | JGI IMG/M metagenome (GOLD analysis project Ga0256843, IMG submission 191572) | Pompeii worm associated microbial communities from hydrothermal vent at the East Pacific Rise, Pacific Ocean - Alvinella | ecosystem: Host-associated > Annelida > Integument > Unclassified ...
TATATCAAAACAATAGAGAGTTAATAGTTAATTGTATTACAATCAACTCGATGTTTCTCAACAGTGTCATTACGAGAAGAGGTATTAAGTCTGTTTGAGTATTTAAAACAGGCTTTATAACCTTTATTATCATTATAGAGTATTTTATAGAAGTTTTTAGATACAGCCATCTTATTTTTACCAATACTCTTGTGATACTTTGAGTACTCTACCACATTAACCACATCTAAGTCACCCAATTCAACAGCTTTATTTCTTGCCAAAGTTTCAACTTTTGACCACATATGTTTGTTGACTTGTGGAGCTTGAGGAATAATATTTGCTAAGGTATAGACAGATTTCAAACTTACATCTGACCAATCAAAAGCAGCATCAGGTGCAAGATGCCCACGGTCATAACCCGAATTGGTATAATCTGTTGTTAAAATTTGATACCTCTTCTCTAGAGTTGGTTCTCGGTAGAAAGAGGGTCTTTTATCTATCTTTTCAGCCATCAAATCACCATCTAGATGATATGCTACCGACTTGGCAGCTTTTAATTTATAGTCGTAACAGATAACAAAAAATGATTTATCTATAATTTGATTACAACTCTTCGTATTAATAAATTTACTTTTATAATCTATTTTCTCCTCTTTTATACCACTATTTGTAGAGGTACTACTAGTACCACCACAACCCACAAAAATTAAAAGAAGTAGTAGCCCTAAAGCTATGTTTATTGTTTTCATTTATATCCTTATTTGTTTAAGATATTCTATCAAAAAACTATTACGCTATAATATTTTTTATGAAATTTTTAAAAAAAACAGTTATATTCTTAATTATCTTAATGCTTCTCTTTCTTCTATTCAATTATCTCTATCCATTAAACAGTGAAAGATTAAATAAACCTCTCTCTACTCGAATTTATGACCGAAACCATCATCTATTAAATTTAAAATTAAGTTCAGATGGTTTTCTACGTATAGCAATAAAAAAAGAGGAGTTGAGTAAAAATATAAAAAAGATTGTTTTGGGATATGAAGACCAATATTTTTATAACCATTTTGGAATCAATCCTCTCTCTATTGTTCGAGCATTATGGTTTAACATAAGCAACCAACGAAAAATTGGAGCTTCAACCATTACTATGCAAGTTGCACGTATGATGCACCATAAACCTCGAACACTCTCTCAAAAGCTTATTGAGATATTTAATGCACTACAACTTGAACTAAAATATAACAAAGATGAAATTTTAACTTTTTATCTCAATAATGCACCCTATGGTGGTAATGTAGAGGGGTTTGCCTCTGCCTCTTTTAAATATTTTAATCTCGCTCCCTATTCACTCTCCCTTTCTCAGATAGCCTATCTCTCTTCTATTCCTAAAAATCCTAATGCCAATCGACCAAAACACAACAGAGATATTAATAAAATTAAAAATAGACTCATTCAACGACTCTATCAACTCAATCTTCTTAAAAAGGCTGAATTTAAAGAGCTAATTCAAGAGAGAATTACCACAGATATTAAAAATCTACCTCATCAAATACCTCATCTATCAACAGAGATAAAAAGAGATGGAGAGGTTATTACCACTATTGATACGGCTTTACAAAAAAGTATTGAAAAGATTCTATCTCAAGATATAAAAAAGGCTAAGAAATTTGGAATTCATAACAGTTCTGTGATAATTATTGATAATAAAAATATGGAAATTTTAGTCTATATCGGTTCAAATAATTTCTATGATAACGTTTATGGTGGTCAAAACAATGGATTAAAAGCTCTTCACTCACCTGCTTCAACTCTAAAGCCATTGGTCTATACTAAAGCGATAGAAGAGGGATTAATCACTCCACTAAAAAAACTCTTTGATGTGCCTCTTTTTATAGATGGGTATAAACCGACTAACTACTCAAAAAGCTATTTGGGTGAAGTTACAGCAACTCAAGCACTTCAACTCTCTTTAAATATTCCTGCTGTAGAGCTTGATAGACTTCTAGCCGAGAAGAGTCTCTATAGTATCTTAAAAGAAGCTCAAATAACCTCTTTAACCCATTCTAAAAACTACTATGGTGCTTCACTTACCCTTGGAGGATTTGGACTTTCACTCAAAGAAAATGCAGAACTCTTTTCAATGTTGGCAAATGGTGGGGTCTATCGCAAAGCACACTACATCAAAGGGGAAACCTCTAAAGCCATTAAACTGTTAAGAAGAGAATCTACCTATTTAATCTCAAATATTTTAGCCGATGCACCACGTATCTCATTCTCCTCATCATGGGAGTATATTAAAACATTTAAGCGTATAGCCTTTAAGACAGGTACTTCTGCCCATGCTAAAGATATGCTCACTATAGGATATACCCCCGACTATACAGTAGCTGTTTGGTATGGAAACTTTTCAGGTAAAAGTGCCAATTCTCTTAACGGAAGATACCCAACAGGGTTAAGCCTTGCCTCTCCAACCCTATTTAAGATTTTTCAAAAATTACCCAAAAGAGCATGGTTCTCTAAAACTCAAAAAATTATTAAAAAAGAAATTTGTCAAGATGCCATTAAAATAGGGGAATGTAAAACAAAAATTAATGACGATACAATCAAGGATATAAAGCTAAAAGAGCCATGCTCTGCAATGAGAGCCGAAGTACTCTCTTATCTTTTTGAACAACAGAAGATTAATTCAATTGGGGAGCTAACACAACATCCCTGTTATCAAAAATGGAAAAGCTATAAACCTTTAATTACAAACCCTCTGCATCAAAAGCATTATATACATAATAGACTTCTGCCCAAAGCACTAAAGAAAACATTTCTTCAGTGCTACTCCTTTGAGCAAAACAGTACCATCTATTGGCTTATTGACAATAATCCTCCAATTATAGGTCATTCAGGAGAACCCCTCTACAGATACTTAACCCCTCAAAAACACACCATTAGCTGTTTAGATGAGGGGGCAAAAATACGTACTATAGAGATTTTTAATCAAGAATTATAACAACTACTTCTCTTCAGGATGAGGTGTAGATTTTTGACTTCTTGGAAGTTGTGGATAATCTATTTTAGGTTTTCTACCATCTAAAGTCTTAAAAAATTTAATAATCTTCTCAATCTCATGCTCTTTAAAAACAATCGGTATCAATTTTAAATCCAACTCCTCTTTACTCCTTGCATTCATATTGGCTCTGTATCCAACTTGTATACGTCCCATCTCTTTAATTGCTTCAGAAAGTTCCCAAACTTGACCATTATGAAAATATGGAGCTGTTAGTGTAATATTTCTAAGTGTTGGTACTTTAACCATCATATCTTTTTTTAAAAAATCACCAACATCTCTAAATTTATATTTCCCTGCCAACTCAAATGGTCGAAGCTCTCCACCAAGTGCCATCCCTTGATGACAAGCAACACACCCTTTATCAAGGAAAATCTCTAACCCCTCTTGCTCCTCTTTGTCTAATGCTGTAATATCTCCATTTAAAAAGTCATCAAATCGTGATGGAGTCACCAAAGTACGCTCAAAAATAGCAATTGTAGAAGCGATACTCTCTAAATCAATAGTAACATTCTCATCATATGCCTCTTTGAACTCTTCTACATATTCAGGGATAGAAGTAATTCTCTCTTTTAACATTTCAGCAGAGATTGCCATCTCTGGTTGTGCTTGAATAGGTCCTTTTGCTTGCTCTTCTAATGTAGAACTTCGTCCATCCCAAAACTGTCGTTTTGCTAAAACAGCATTATAGACAGTTGGTGAATTTAAAGCATGAGGATTTTTTGTCCAGCTATGTCCAATAGCTGTTGAGACACCATCAACACCACCCAAACCCAAATTATGACACCAGTTACAACTGATAAGACTGCTTTTAGAGAGTCGTGGGTCAAAATAGAGTTTTTTACCCAACTCTATCCGTTCAGGTGTTAATACACCCTCTGGGTCAATAATCTTAGCTAACGCTTGTTGGTTTTGAGGGATTGCCCTTAAACCTAATGATTTTGCCTTCTCAATTAGGTTGGCATTGGCTGAAAGTGAAATAGAAACCAATAAAATAATCTTAATTATTTTCATAAAAATCCTTTATAATAAATGAAGAAACATTATATATTAAAAAAGATTAATAATAAGTAATTAAATCTTAAAATTTATTTAAGACAATCTATTCATTTTTATCACTTTTTATATTATTTTCTGTGAATTATAACCTTAAGATTCTTACAAAAAGTTGACCTCATCAAATTTTAATATTTACCGATATTACATCACAATACGACTTGTTCCATCCCCTTGTGGTATTACCTTAATCTGTAAAGGTATACGCTCTTTTAAGGCAGTAACATGTGAAATAACACCCACCATTTTACCACTACTTTGAAGTTGACTTAGTGCATTTAATGCTACCTCTAAGCTCTCTTCATCTAGACTTCCAAATCCTTCGTCTAAAAAAAGAGAGTCTATGGATATTTTTTGACTTGCTAAACTTGAAAGCCCCAATGCTAATGCCAAACTGACAATGAAACTCTCTCCTCCAGATAAAGTTGTGACAGGTCGAGCAATATTTCCTTGAAAACTATCCAGTACCTCTATCTCTAAAAGTTGTCTATCTTGACTACTTCGTTGAAGTTCATATCGGGAACTCAATATAGAAAGCTGTTGATTTGCAAGAAAAATAAGCTGGTCAAGCGTTACACCTTGAGCAAATTTTGCAAACTTATTTCCATCTGCCGAACCTACCATCTCATTCAGTTTTATCCAAACCTTAAGTTTATCTTCTTGTTTCTCTAATGCCTTAATTCTAACTTTGTGTTTTTTCTGATTCTCCTCATCTATCTCTAACTCTTTCTCGTAACTCCCTATCTCTTTTTGAATCTGCTCAATAATCGTCTGTAGTGCTTTTAAATTCTCCTCTACTTCCCACACCAACGAATTAGAGCTTCCACTCTTTTTATGCTCCTCTAATCTCTTTTGACTCTCTGTATAGAGGGTTAATAGTTCACTATAAGATTTCTCGATTTCAGAACATAATTTAAAGAGCTTCTCCCGTTTACTCTTCTCTAAAATGGCCTTTTTAAAATCTTTTTCAGACTTAAATCCATTCTCTTTAAGTTCTGAAAAGAATCTCTTCTCTAATGGCAGTGCCTCCTCTTTATGTTTAATCAAACTGCTATGCAAAACATTTAACTGTTTTGTCAATGCCTCCTCTTGAACCAAAAGCTTCTCATAACTCTTCTCTTGTTGATGAAACTTCTCTTTTGTACGTTCATAAGTCTCAACAAACTCCTTCTCATACTTATCAATATCCACCACATTCAAAATTGTTATCGCCTCTTTTTTTAACGATAAAACTTTCTCTTCTAACTCTTTTTTACTGTATAAATTTTGATTTAACGCCTTCTGAGTAGAGTTGAGTTCAGATTCAATCTCTTTGACATACATCTCCTCTTCATGAAGACGTTGTGTTAATTTCTTCTGCAAAACCTCTGACTCTTTTTTCGCTTCAAGAAGCTCTATCTTCTTCTCTCGTCGAATAACAATCTCTCTTAATGTACGTTCTATATCATCTTTCTTCTCTTTAAGCTCTACCAAGGAGTCATCATTGAGTTTTTTCTTAACTTCTCCCTTCTCCTCTTCAAGTTTTTCAAACTCCAATGTAGCCAACTCTATCTTGGCAACAACTTCGGTATGTTTTTTATTAAAAAGCTTCAACTCAAGATTCAACTCTTTCAACTCATCCTCTATCTTTTTAATTGCTGAAGAGTTTTTATCTATATCAATTTCAGGTTCATGCTCAATAAAAGGATGCTCTGTTGAACCACAAAGAAAACAGGGTTCTCCTTTTGCAAGAGAGGCTCTATCTTTTTCATACTTTGCAATTAAAAGCTCCTGCTCTTTAACCAAACGTAGACTCTCAAGATGTGCTTCCAATTCAGTAACCAGTCGCTCTTTATCGAGAACTTTCGCTTTTAAAGAGAGACGTTTTCCCTTAAGCTCAATAAGCTGTTCCTCTACTCTCTTCTGTCGCTTAATCAATCCTTCATACTCTTTAAAAGTCACAATTAACTCTTCAACAGATTTCAATTTTGCTTTTAATGGATACTCTTTTTGATTATCCTCAAAAGCTATTTTATCCATTTTCAAATACTGCTCTTCATATGAGTTATCTTGACGCATGAAATCTTTATATCTTTTTTTAACATTTTCAAGAGAGCTTAATGCATTATCTAATTTTCTATGAAGCAATCCCACTTCACGTTTCTGAGTTACATAAAGCTTAGCAACCGAATCTAATCGTTTCTGAAACAGCTCTTTTTCATTAGAAACAGCACGAAGCTGTTTTACCTTTTCACTCTTTTTCTGATAAACCTTCTCTGCATTAAAACGCATCTCTTTTGAAGCTTGAACTGCCAGTTTTTTATTATCGATAAAAAGTTTTAAATCTTTTAACTCTGACTCAAGCTCTTTAACAATCCCCTCTTTCTCTTCTATCTCATCCAAGAGTTTTGTTCTCTGCATAAAAAGTGTCTCGATATTTAATGCTTTCTCTGCTAAATCCAACTCTATAAAGGCCGTTTTATACTTCTCTTTTTTCTTTTTTATTTGAGTAAAAGCATTGTTCTGTTTTGTATAATCACGCTCTAACTGATTTAAACTTCTTAACCATGTAAGCTCCTCTTCTAAACGTTTACTCCGTTGAGAAGCACGTTTTTTCTCTTCTCTTTTATCTATAAGAAGTTTCTCTTTTTCACGTCTTCCATCACTACTTAAAAGCTCTATACCATCTACAAGTTCTCTCTCTAACTTTATCTGATTATTTAAAGCGTCATATGTTCTATATATCTCTTGTGATACCTTAGCATAGATTTGTGTTCCTGTTATCTTCTCTAAAAGTACAGAGCGTTCACGCTCTTTGGCTTTTAAAAAGGCATCAAAACTTCCTTGAGCCAACATCATTGATTGTTTAAAACGTTCAAAATCCAACCCTGAAAGCTCTTCTATAAAAGCTAAAACCTCTTTGGTTTTACTATAAAGAATCTTATCATCTGTAAGAGAAGCAATCTCCATCTTTGCTGGTTGTAGCTTTCCTGTAGCCTTACCTCTCGCACGTCTTTGACTCCAAGAAGAGCGATAACGTACACCCTTTACCTCAAACTCAACTTCACAGAGTGATTCACTTGTATGTTGTGTCATTAAAGCATTTGGATTTAATAATCTTGCTGTTCTTCCATATAATGCACATGTAATAATGTCTAAAATAGTACTCTTCCCTGCTCCTGTTGCACCTGTAATAGCAAAGAGGGACTCATTATCTAAAAAACGCTCAAAATCTATCGAAATATCTCCTTTTAAGGAGTTGATATTTCGTGACTTTATCTTTAAAATTTTCATTCGCTATTTACCCTTTCCAAAACCATATTAAATGTTTGAATTAGCTCCTTTTCAAAACTTTTATCCTCTAGAGCATCCATCTCTAAGCGTTTTTCAAACACCTCTGTCACACCCAATTCATCAAGACTAATAATATCCATCTCTTTAGCTTGAAGAGACTTTTCCACTCTATTAATCTTAACAGCTAAAAGTGTTAAACCCAACTCTTTTGCTAAATCTCTAATAGTCTGATTTGAAGCAAAAGGGTTGTCATCCTCACTTAATTGAACCTCTATCCATATCTCTTGACTCTTCATTGATTTTAATGACTCTAAAATATACTCTAAACGCCCTTTTAGTAGATGTAAAACTCTATAATGTGGAACTTCTACCGTTTTAACCTCTGCTTTGAGACCTTTAAAATCTATAATATTAACTTTTTTCAGAGATTTTGCTTCTGAAAAACTTAAAGGAATAGGAGAACCACTATAACAGACATGTTCACAACCTACCTTTTGATTACTATGAAGATGCCCCAATGCCACATAGTTAAAATCTTTACCTAAAAAATCACCACCAATATCAAATGTTCCACCAATATATATATCCCGTTCTGATTCACTACTTCTTGCCCCTACTGTAGTAAGGTGTCCTGTAGCAATAATAGGGATTTTTTGCTTACTTAAACCCTTCTCTTTTAAAAAAAGTAAAGCTTGATTGTATAAATCTTCATAATACGCTTTAATTGCTCGGTTTGCAAACGTCTCTCGTTCAATACTCCCCTCCCCAGATTTTGATTTTCTTAAAAGTGTATCACGTAGAAATGGGACTGCACAAACAAGTGCCTCCATCTCTCTATTTTTATAGATAGGAATAAGTTGATTCTCATCCTTATCACCATTGGTTATAACATAAATATTTAATGCTTCTAAAAGTTGTTGTGATGTCTTTAATGTTGCGACAGAGTCATGATTTCCTGCAACAATAATGGTTGTTAAGCGTTCTATTGTTGACAGCTCTTTTAAAAAATTATAATAGAGTTCCAAAGCATAATTTGGAGGTGTAGCTGTATCAAAAATATCTCCTGCTACAATAAGAAGAGTAATCTGTTCAGATTGAATAAGTTTAAGAAGCCAAAGAAAAAAAGCATGATGCTCCTCTTCACGACTTTTACCCATAAAATTTTGCCCTAAATGCCAGTCGGATGTGTGTAGAATTCTCATAGGGAATAGTAGTGAGTTTATGCTTTAATAAAAATAAGATTTCGTGATTATTTGTGTAATGGTACACTCAGAGAGATTCGAACTCCCGACCGTCGGTACCGCAAACCGATGCTCTATCCAGCTGAGCTATGAGTGCAACAATGTTGAAAGGCTGAAATTATAGCTTATTTATTCTTAGATTTCAAGAGAAGAGAGAAATTTCTATCTCTCTATCTGTAATTTATGAAATTTTAACACCATCTCAATCTTAGCACGTGGTACATCAAGTGTATTTTCAATCAAAAGAACATCTTTTCCATCTTCATACATCTCAATAATTTTCTTTTTCAACTCACCCTGCTCTGGTGTTTTATTTGATTCTATACGCTCTTCTAATTCATAGATATAATCTTGTAGTGATGTAAACTTATGCTCTAGAACTTCTATGGTCTCTTCAAAATTTTCAATTTTTGTCTTGGCAATCAGAATATAAAAAAGAATTCCTATCACACCAACAAAAGAGAAGAGAGAGAAGATAAACTGTAACTCATTTGCACCCATTATATAACCTCCAAAATAATTAATATTAAAAACAAGATGCCCAGATAACCATTAACGGTAAAAAAGGCTCTATCTATTTTTGTAAAATCTTTATTTACTAAATAGTGTTCATAGGTTAACATAACGGCACTTAAAATTACTGCGATAGATGCCCAAATTTCAAGGTTTGCACTCTGAACAAACATAGCCCATAACACAATTGTCATAAGATGGAACACCTTTGCTATGAGCATGGTATTTTTTGCACCAAATTGTGAAGGGATAGAGTGAAGCCCATGAGCCTTATCAAACTCTATATCTTGAAGTGAATAGAGCAGGTCAAATCCTGCTACCCAAAAGAGAACCCCACCGGCAAGATAGAGTGACCATGGGGTCACTTCTCCTAAAACAGCAATAACCCCTGCAATGGGTGCAAGACCCAAAGTAACGCCAAGAATAAGATGTGCCATTGATGAAAAACGTTTAAAAAAAGTATATGCACCCAAGATGGCTAAAATAGGTACAGAGAGTAAAAAAGCCAAATCGTTAATAAAGTAGGCAACAGCAATAAATAAAATACCATTACCTACCATAAATGCAATCATTGTTCTTTCAGAGATACGACCATCTACAGAAGGTCTATCTTTGGTTCGTGGATTTAGTGCATCAATATCTCTATCGAAATAACGATTAACACCCATTGCGAAATTTCTTGCACTGATTGCTGCTAAAATCCCTAAAAAGAGAAGTTTCCATCCAATCCAACCATCAGCAGCCACCAACATGGCAATAAAAATGAAAGGGAGTGAAAAGATAGAGTGTTGAAACATTACCATCTCAGAGAGATTGGTCAACTTTGTCTTGATACTCTGCATAACTATGGATGAGGAATTTTTAATTTACTGTTGAGTGACCAAGCGATACCTGCAACAAAAATAGAAATAATCCAAGGATTTCCAATAATATCATAAGCAAAAAGAAGATAAAGAACCCAAAGTAAAATTGCACCCAACGGTGTCGGTACTCCCTCAAAAAACTTTGCCACTTCACCCTCTTCAGACTTCATATTGAACTCTATTAATCGTCTTAATCCTGAGATAATATAGACAATAAAGACCAAACCAATAACTATCTGCTCAACGCCTGTTCCGTGTGCTGTTATCGCATAATAAAGAAGAAATGATGGCATTACAACAAAAGAGATAAAATCAGCATAAGAGTCAACCTGAATACCAAATTCGGTTGAAAGATTATATTTTCTTGCCACTTTTCCATCAGCAATATCCAACGCCCCCCCAAGCCATGCCAATATAATGGCAGTAAAATAATCTTCATGTACAATAAAATGAATGGCAATCAGACCAGCAGCAATATTTCCAAAAGTAATAAGGTTCGCCAAGTTAAAGCGATTATTCTTATCAAATAACATTAATTTCCTTTCTCAAAAAGGGGTATTTTACCCTATTAGTAATAAGTAGTTGTTGATATAATTTATTACTTTTTCTAACAGAAAGAAACTATTTTTATTGTAAATTATTTAATAATATTTTTAAAAATATTATTTTATTTTTTACATAATTAGTACACAATTGTCTGCTAAAATTTTTATCCAAATTTGTAACAATAATATTTTTTAGGAACAAAATGAGCGATTTTCAACAAATAGCATTAATTGGTCCAACAGCTTCAGGAAAAAGTTCCTTAGCCATTGAACTCGCCCAACAAAATGGTGCATATATTCTATCATTAGACTCCTTAGCTATCTATAAAGAGATAAATATCGCCTCAGCAAAACCTTCGATGGAAGAGCGTCAAGAGATTCGGCACTTTGGTGTTGATGTTATCTTTCCCGATGAGCCATTTGATGTCACCACATTTATAAAACTCTATAATTCAGCCAAACAACAAGCCATAAATGACAGTAAAAACCTTATTATAGTAGGTGGAACAAGTTTCTATCTGCATATTCTTCTAAATGGAATTAGTCAGCTCCCCCCTATTTCCAAAAAAGCACAACAAAAAAGTAATCTTTTACTTCAAAATCTTGAGGAAGCACATAAGTTTCTCTATAGTATAGACAGAGAGTATCTACAATCCATAACCATACACGACCGTTATCGTTTAGAAAAGATGTTAAATCTCTACTTTGAGACAGAAATGACCCCAACAGAGTACTTCAAAGCCAATCCTGCACAATCTATTATAGATAAAAATCTCCCCATCTATGAAATTACTGTAGATAGAGAGATTCTACGAAAACGTATCACCAGACGAACAACTCAAATGCTCAAAGCAGGATTAATTGATGAAGCTTTCTATCTAGAAAAAAACTATACCCGTAAACCAAACAGCATGAAATCTATAGGAATCAAAGAGGTACTAAGCTACCTTGATGGACACTACACTAAATTTGAAATGAAAGAGAAAATAATTACCCACACTGCCCAATTGGCAAAACGTCAACGTACTTTCAATAACTCTAAATTTACAAATAAAGTAGCTCTAAAGTTAGATGAACTCCATACTTTATTATTAGAGAAAAGACGTTTAAGCTCGTAAAAATTTTTCAATAAAATAGACAACTCAAGCTCTTCCTCTAGAGCTTCCTCAAACCTCTTTTTTTAACTAAAATCCCTTTAAATCCCTATTTATAGAATAATAAAAGAAATAACTAATTAAATATTAATAAATACTTAACTCAAAATATTAAATTATAACATTTTTAAATATAAATTAAAGTTTTTTATTATTAATAATTAGATATAATTTAAAATATTATTTGGGAGATGGAAGAAATAATGACAATAAGAACTACACAACTCTATAACCAGACAAAAAACATTCAAAGTAAGAATAGTACTAAAAGTTATTCACTAAATAACTATATTCAGAAAAGAATAATTGATTTTATACTTTGTACAATTCTTTTAATTATTAGCTCTCCTATTATTCTCTACTCCATCTATCGAATAAAAAAAGAGTCTTCAGGCGCAATATTTTTTAAACAATCTAGGGTGGGACTCAATGGAAAAAAATTTACCTGTTATAAGTTTAGAAGTATGTATGAAAAATCTTATTTCAATCCCTATACACAAAAAGAGGATTTACGTATTTTCCCTTTTGGTCTTGTTATGCGTAAATATCGGATTGATGAACTTCCTCAAATATGGAATGTAATAAAAGGAGATATGCATATTGTTGGACCTAGAGCTGAATGGGATATTTTGGTAAAAGAGTATGAAAAGTCTATAGCTAAATATCATAATAGACATCTGGTAAAACCAGGAATTACAGGATTGGCACAAGTATCTTACCCTTATGGATGCAATATCCATGACACCAAAAAAAAATTAGAGTTTGATTTAAAATATATTCAAAATTGGTCTTTATGGCTAGAGATAAAAGTTATATTAAAAACAGTTAGTGTTGTTTTACTCAAAAAAGGTATGTAAAAGTAATGTATTATTTTCATTTTAAAAGTAAGGTTGAATAGATGTCAAATAGAACAGAAAAATATATTAAAGGTCTAACCAGCACTACTTTTCAAAAAATATTAACCAAATCAATAGGATTTTTAGTTACTCCTATTATCTTATCTTACTTAGGTCAAGAAGAGTATGGTATATGGATTATCATCGGTTCATTCTTAGGCTATATGGGGTTAATGGACTTTGGAATCACAGGCTCAGTTACTCAATTAATTGCTAAAAATGATAACAAAGAGAATATAGAAAAAATTAATATTATAGTAAATAACTCTTTTTTTCTACAAATTATTATTGGTTTTATAATTATCATTTTAGGAATTGGCTGTTCTTTTATTTTCCCTAACTTATTTGATATAAATCCATCATCAAAAGAGACAGCATTTATGGCATTTTTCTTAGCTTCAATAGGATATGGAATAAGTTTTCCACCAAAAACACTCAAAGGATTAATTAGAGGAAGACAGTATATATCTCTCTCTATTTGGTTAGAATTTTTTATATTTTTATTAACAACTCTATTGAATTTGTACTTTTTATCTTTGGGATTGGGTCTCTTAGCACTACCAATTGGTACAATTATTATAAGAATATTATCCTATTTCCTTTTTTATAAAATGGCTAAAAAAACTTTTCCACAACTTAAAATATCACTCTCATATTTTAAATGGAAAGATGCTAAATCTATTCTAAACATTAGTGGAATATGGTTTATAGGTAGCATGAGTGCTGTTATTATCTATACCTCTGATACTTTAATTATTGGTAGCATCCTAAGTACAGGAGCTGTAACAATTTATGCACTTACATTTAGACTATCAGAAGTTTTTAGAGAATTTATCTATACATTCAATACTACTGCTATGCCAGGAATAGGACAGTTAGCAGGAGAAGGTCAAGTAGATAAAATTAAAAATATTCTATTAACTATGTTTCCTTTAGTCATCAATACTACCTTAGGAATCACTCTTTTTATAATATTTTTCAATCAAGATTTTATGAAAATTTGGGTTGGTATTGAACTCTATGGAGGAGACAATCTAAATTTAATCTTTGCATTAACTCTATTTACCTCTGTAATTTTTCACTCATTTTCTATTATTCTAAGTTCAGGATTAAATCTAAAAACTGTAACCACATCAAGAGTAATTGAAGCTATACTAAACATTATCCTCTCTCTAATACTTATTCAATATTATGGTGTACTGGGGGTCGCATTAGGAACTTTATTCGCAAATATTCTAACTTCATTTTGGATAGTACCTACATTTAGTTGTAAATATTTAAATATATCATTTAAACAATTCATAGAAGAATTTAAAGTTAATATTGGAATCCCCATTATCTTAACCTTAATTTACTATTTTGTATTTAAATATGCAATAGAAGTGGGATATAACAAAGGTCTCCTTCTCTCTATATTAATTTTATTATCCCTCTCTAATTTCTGGATATTTGGATTAAATAAAACATTAAAAGGAAAAGTTCTTGCAAAAATCAGAAGATAGAAAATTTGCTTTCATTATAAATTATGGTATTGAGTATCGTATGTTTTTTATAAGTGGACTACTTAAAGAGCTTTCAAAAAATAATAAAATCATTGTAATAAAAAGGGATATTAATAATAATCTATTTCATGAATATGAATCACTATATAATTTCAATATCTTAAATCTTGAAAAAAGGTTTTTTGAAAAAAAAAGATTAAAGCTTGAAAATATATTTAAAAGTATAAGAGAATCCCGATTAAAATTATTAAAAAAGAAGCCTTTTAAAAATTATAATATAAAAACAAATACTCTAAAATTAAAAGATTTCTTTAAAGGAAATAAGTTTATATTTAACTCCTCTAGAGTACTAACATTAAAATTAATAGAAAAAAAATATGAGGATATAGAACTCAAAAGAATTCTAAAAGAGAATAATATCACTGATATAATTATGTCTGGATACTCCTCTACTGCAAATATAAGTTTTGCAATTAATGCTTTACATCTTAATATAAAAGTTTGGTCTTTTATTAATAGTTGGAAGGATTATTATATCAATGACTTTTTACCATTTCAAGCAAATTCATTTTTTGTTTGGAGTGAATCCATGAAAAAAGACTTTCTAAGCACAAATCCACATATAAAACCCTGCTCTATTATCTCTTCAGGAAATATAATTTTTGATAGATTCTATAAGCCTGAACTTTCTTTTAGTAGAAACTATTACGAAAATAAATATAAGATAAAAAATACTAATAAAATTTTTCTTTACTGTATGATGGATTCGGATAGATATAAAGAAGAAGAAAAAATTATTTTATTAATATCTCAAGAACTCAAAAAGCTTTATAAAGAGAATTTTAAACTTTTAGTAAAAAAGAATCCTTTTAATAAAGATATTCATATCAATACTTTTTTGGAGAATCAAAAAAATATCATCGTATTAGAGCATTTTTCAGAAAGAGATAAAAAAAATGACTTTTTTATTCAATCATATAAGGGAGAAAGAGAATGGATAGATATTTTAAAATTAGTCGATTGTGTTATAGGAGTAGCATCAACAATAGCATTGGAAGCAATAATGATGCATAAGCCTGTTATAACAATAGGCTTCAATAAATATGGATATAAAGACAACTTTTTAATAGAGCTCTCTAATATGGACTTTTATAAAAAACTTTTACAAAGAAAAGATATTTTCCTTTGTAAAAATTCAAAAGAACTTATCAATATCTTAGAAAATATTAGTATGAATACAAATATAAATTATCCCGAAATACTAGGTATTTATAAAGGTAATTCTTTACTTAAAGTAATAAAAGAGATGGAGTAAATAATGCATATTTGTATTATATGCAATGAATATCCTCCTTCTAATCATGGAGGAATAGGTTCATTCACAAAAGATTTAGCAATAGGTTTGATTGATAAAGGATATAAAGTCTCTGTAATAGGTATCTATTCAAAATATGTACTTAATATAGAAGAAAATATAGAAGAAAATATTAATGGTGTAGAAATACAACGATATCCATTTAAAGAAATTTCAAAAAGTAAAAAAGTTAACTATCTCTACAACAGATATATTTTAAGAGAAAAAATAATCAAACTTCATAAAAAAGAGCATATTGATATTATAGAAGCTCCAGAACATGGTGGATGGATACCTTTAGGAACAATAAAAGAGATACCTCTGATAACAAGATTACACTCTAGTACAACTCTTCTAAATAAAAGATTCTCAAGGTTAATATCATTTTTTGAAAAATGGCAAATAAAAAACAGTGATTTTATTATTTCTGTATCTAAATATACTGCGGAAGAGACCTTAAAGGTTTTTAATTTAAAAAAAGATTATCAAATAATATATAACTCAATAAAAATACCATATAGAGAAAATAGAAAACAAATCAATAAAAAGATGATTCTTTTCACAGGCTCAATTGTTCCGAAAAAAGGTGTTACAGAGCTTATTAGAGCAATGAATGTTGTTTTTAAAAAATTTCCAAAAGTAGAATTATATTTAGCAGGAAAAAATTTATATAAAATTGACAATAAAAATTATGAAGATTATTTAAGAGATTTTATCTCAAATAAGTTTCAAAAAAATATTCATTTCCTTGGTTCTCTAGATAGAGAAAAAGAGTTGATACCTCTTCTTGAACAAGCTTACTTCTGTTGTTTTCCTTCTCATATAGAAGCTTTCTCTCTGGCTCCTCTTGAAGCAATGGCTTTAGAAAAAGCTGTCATTTATACAAAATATGCATCAGGAAAAGAGTTAATAGAAGATGGGGTTTCTGGATTATTGGTTGATGCAAAAAATCATAATGATATTGCAGATAAAATAATAAAACTTCTCGAAGATAATAGATTATGTCAAACTTTGGCTAAAAATGGCAAGAGAAGAGTTGATAAGATGTTTTCTTATGAACAATGGATTAAGAAAAATATAAAATTTTATAAGGATATCTTAGATGAAAAATAGATTTGATATTATTATTACTACCTACAATCGTGAAGAGAGCTTAAAAATCCTTATCTCTGATATATTAAAGTCAACAATATTACCTCATAAAATTATTATTGTAGACTCATCTTCTAAAGAAAATATCTCTATTCAAAAATATTCTAAAGTAAAATATATTAAATCATCACACCCAAATCAACCTTATCAACGATACCTAGGTCAAAAACTAAGCACAAGTAATATTCTTATATTTATGGATGATGATATGAGAATATTACAAAAAAATGCTTTTGAAAAAATACTACAAAAATATAATAATCATAATATTATTGGAGTACAACCAAATTTTATAAACAATAATGATTTCTTACAAAAAAGCCTACCAAAATCAAAAATAAACTTTAAAGATAAAACACTAAATAGATGGAAAAGAATATTAACTGGTTATTATATCCCCAAGAGTGGACAATTAAGCTTTTGTGGTATAAGAGGTGAAAAACCAAAAAATGAAGGCTATCTTCAATACTTTAATGGAGGAGTATTCTCCGTAAAAAGAGAGTGTATCTTTTCTGAAAAATTTAATGCTGAACTTCTTACAATTTTTGAAAATAAACTAGGTATGGGAGAAGATACTATCTTAGGCTATGAAGCATCTAAATTTGGGAAAATTATCTATATTGAAGAATCACTATTTTTACATGATGACCAAAAAAACAGTACCTATAGCCTAAATACTTACTCCTATGCAAAACGTGTTGCATATTCTCGACTTTTTTTATCTTTAGAGTATCAGCGACTAAAAAATAGCTCATCTATACCTGCTTTTCTTCATTATCAATGGTATATGTTTTGGAGAATTCTAAATTTATTCATAAACAGTATTATCTCCAAAAATAAAAATACTCAAAAAGAGATGCTAAAAGGTTTTATCTTTGGTTGGATAAAAGGAAATTTAAGTATTTTCGATTTCATTAATAATAATAAATATAATTATTGGAAAAAGGAACTAGAAAATGATATTAAAAAAAAACAATACAGATAGATTAATTGAATATAATCAAAAATATCTAAATTGGTTTGTTTTTTTTAGTATATTTACTGCAATCCGAGTTGCAGGTATATCAATAACATTTTTTATCTTTCTTATTATAGTTTATACATTTATAAAAGCAAAAGTAAAATTATTTACTATCGTCACTGTTGTAGATATTTTTTTACTTTTATTTTTATTCTTTCTTATCATATCGTCTTTAATATCTATAGCAGATAGCACAACAAAAATGAGTACATTTTCAACTTTTAAATTAATGATTCAATATATATATTGGGTTATATTAGCACTTTTTCTTAAAACTTGGATACATAGATATGATTTTTTAGAAATAAGTAAGTACTTTTTCATAGCTTCCATATTTTCTATATTTTATTATATAGTTTTTAATAAACTCTACTTTGTATTTAATCCAAATGAATTTTCATTTTATATGGTTGTATCCATCCCCCTATCTTTTTACTATATAATTAATACTTTCTCAAATAAAATAATCTTTGCAATTTCTATATTTTTTACTATAGGTTTAATCTGGTCAGAGTCTAGAACTGGTTTAGCATTAGTATTATTAGAACTGTTTATATTCATTATTGTATACAGCAAACGAATTCGCTTATCACTTATCGCTTCAATTGTTATCTTGACTCCATTAATATTTTTAACCCTATCTACAATAAACATGAAAGATTCTGATACAAGAGAATACAAATATCAACTTGCAAATTTTATAGAACCTATAAGTCCTAAATATGCGTATACATTAAGACTCAAAGAGAATGTATTCGAAAGAGATAAGTCTTTTTTAATACGGAAATTAATGATTCAAAAAGGAGAAATAATATTTAAAGAACATCCATACCTAGGAATAGGTATTGGTGGCTTTACCAAATTTCATGCAGAACTAAATATGAGGAAAGTAAGTAGCCGTTGGCTAAAGCGAAGTCAAGCACGTTACAATAGGATATCTGCTCAAAATACATATCTTAAAATGATTGTAGAAACAGGAATTATCTCAACACTATTCTTATTGCTAGTTTATCTGTTTATTCTTATTTATGGACTTAAATATATAATAGAACTAAAAGATTTTACAAAAATATTTATCTATATCTCTTTTCTTATGGTCATACTTTATGGCTTCATATTAGTAACTATTCAAGGAGCTATCGCATGGATTATTATAGGATTAAGTCTTTCATTAATCAATAAAAGGAAAATACAATGATATTAGGATTTCATTATCATATACCAGCCATTAAAAAAGATAACCATATTTATCTACCTGGTTATTTAGGTGTTTTTTTAGATGGATTGGCTTCTCACTGTCAAGAATTAATATGTTACATGCATACTCCATTAAGTAATGAAATGTATAAAATGGATTATAAAATAACTTCATCAAATATTAAATTAATTAATATTGGTTCTCATATAAATGTTTTTAAACGAGTTTTAAAACATAAAAGCTTTTTAAAAAATATTGAGAGTGATATAAAACAACAAAAAATCGACTTATTTCTCATTCGAGCCCCTTCTCCTTTACTACCATTTATTACCAAAATATGTATTGAAAATCATTTAAAATATTCTTATTTAATTGTTGGAAACTATCTAAAAAATTTAAAAGAAACAAAAAATATAATATATCCTAAAAGATTTTTTCTATCACTTTTTTATAAATATAATAAATATTACCAAGATAAATATGCTAAAAATAGTCTATTATTTACTAATAATCCAACTATTTTTAATGAGTATAAAACATATAATATATATGAAATAAGAACAACAACACTTAGAGAAAAAGATTTTTATTTTAAAAAAGATTTTTATAAAAAAGAAGAATTAAATCTCCTATATGCAGGAAGAATAGAACCATCCAAAGGAATTGATGATATTTTATCTGCGATGCAGATGCTAATAAAAGAAAATATTAAAGTTATTTTTCACTTAGTAGGCTGGGATGATAGTAAAAATGAGATATATTTAACTGCTATCCAAAAAAAAGTTCAACAACTAAATCTAACTAATAACTTTATTTTTCATGGTAAAAAAAGTGTTGGAAAAGAACTTTTTACCATGTATAGGAAAAGTGATATTTATATTCTTGCAACAAATGGAGATGAAGGATTCCCAAGAACTATTTGGGAAGCTATGGCAAACTCTTCAATTGTAATATCAACAAATGCTGGTTCAATAGGCAATATTTTAACAGATAGACATAATGTACTATTAGTAAATAAAAATTCTCCTATAGAAATTTTTTCTTCAATTATAGAGCTTTTAAACAATAATAACTTAAGAGATAAAATTAGAGAAGAAGGCTTCAAACTTTCAAAAACAAATACTATAGAAAAACAATCTATTAAAATGATTTCAATAATAAAGGATTATTTAAGAAATGAATAAATTTAAAAGAATTTTTAGATATGATTTACCTCTTCATCTTGTACTTCTATTTACTAATTGGCTTCCAGATTTAATAATATTTATTAAGTTCAGAGGTTTTTTGGCTAGTTTTTTCTTGGGAGAATGTGGAAAAAATTTTCGCCTAGGAAGAAATGTTGTTTTCTACAATCCAAAAAATATAATTATTAAAAATAACGTTTATATAGCTTATGGTAATTGGTTTTCAGCAGGAGAACTTATTCTTATTCAAAGTGAAGTAATTATTGGACCATATAGCGTATTTGCATCATCAAACCATCTTAAAAAAAATCATTCATTTAGATATGGAGAGGTAGAAAATAAAAAAATAAAAATCTCTTTTGGAACGTGGATAGGTGCGAATTCAACGATTACAGCTGGTGTCTCTTTAGGAAAAAGCTGTTTAGTCGGTGCCAATAGTTGTGTTACAAAAAGCTTTATAGAAGAGAATGTTCTAATTGCAGGGGTTCCTGCTAAAATAATTAAAGGAGTTTAAATTATGGAGCGAATACTTTTCATTGGTAGTCACTTATCACGACAAAAAGGTACAAAAAGTGCTTCCGAAACTACAGTAAAACTACTACAAGAAAATTTTATAATGAAATTAAGTTCAAAAAGAACTAACTTATTTTTAAGATTTATAGACATAATAGGAAATGTATTGTTTTGGAACTATAATATAATACATATAGATGTATATAGTGGAAAAGCTTTAATTTATGCAAAAATATCTTTAAAAATTGCTAAATTTAGGAAAAAAAAAGTAATTATGAATTTACATGGAGGTAGACTGGTAGAAGTATATAAAAAAAACCCAAAAACACTTCTATTTATAAAAAAGTCTGATAGAATCATCTCGCCTTCACTTTTTTTAACACAATTTTTTAATAAAAATAGTTTTTTAGTATCTACAATCCCTAATTTTATTAATAGTACTAACTTTCCATATCAAAGAAAAAATTATCAAAAAAACTCATTACTTTGGATTCGAGCTTTTGATAGTATTTATCAACCATTACTCGCCATTAGAATAGTTGATAAGCTCAAAAAAAAATATCCAAATATACATCTAACAATGATAGGTCCAGACAAAGGTTTACAGAAAAAAGTTGAACAATATATAAAAAAATTAAACTTGACAAATTACATTTCAATTAAAGGGAAAATAGAAAATAATAAACTATATAAATATTATCACTCTCATCATATATATTTAAATACTACAAAATTTGAGAGCTTTGGTCTTTCTGTTTTAGAAGCAGCATCATCAGGAATACCCATTGTTTCCAATAATATTGGAGAGATACCTTATATCTGGAAGGATAATGAAGAAATTTTGCTATCTAATAATGAAGAGGAGTTCATTACAAATATTATGAAAATATTTTCTTCTACTCAATTAGAAAAAAAATTATCAGAAAATGCTAAAAAGAAAGCAATGACTTTTAGTGAAAAAACTATAAAAGAAAAATGGATAAAGGTTATAAATGAAACTATATAATAAGTCTATCTTTGAAATTATTTATAATATAAAATATTTTAATATAGATAAAAGTGTTAAAGATATAAAAGATATAAAAAAACTTGATAATGAGACTTTTAAAAAATGGCAATATAATAAAAAGATGCAAATTGCTATCTACCATTACAAACACAATAATATCTACAAAAAATTAGTTACAAAAGAAAATATAAAAAAATGGGAAACATTACCAATTATAGAAAAGAAACATCTACAAAATAAATTGATTAAATTAATATCAATACCTTACACAGTAAAGAAACTATATATTAATAAAACATCTGGTTCATCTGGTAAACCTTTTACTTTTACTAAAGATTATTATACTCAATCTAGAGTTTGGGCTAGTAGAAAAATCTTTTTAGAAGAGAACCAACTCTCTTTATCTTCTAAACAAGCTATGTTTTATAGAAAATCTCAACAATTTCCTAAAAATATCAAAGAAAAAATTAAAGACATTATAATGAATAGAGTTAGAATAGATTCAACAAATCTATCTGAAATATATTTAGAAAAATATTTCTTACTCTTTAAAAAAACTAAATTCGAATATATATATGGATATAGTAGTGCCATAGTACTCTTTTGTAGATATCTATTAAAAAAGAATATTATATTAAAAGATTTTTGTCCTACATTAAAATTAGTTGTTGTAACTGCTGAAGTATGCACAAATGATGATAAAAAAATTATTGAAAAAGCAACTGGCGTAAAGACTTTAAATGAATATGGAAGTGCTGATTTAGGTATGATTGCATTTGAATGCAAATATAACCATTTCCATATTGTTGAAGAAAACTTATATGTTGAAACAACAAATTCTAATGAATTACTTATTACTGACTTATATAATAAATCATTTCCTTTTGTTAAATATAAATTAGGAGATATTGCATTAATTTCTCAAGAAACATGTAAATGTGGAAATAGAAATAAATATATTTATAATTTTTTAGGACGTTCAAATGACACAATCATACTAAAAAATAAAAATAAAATTCCAGGCTACAGCTTCTATCAAAAAATAAGACCTATTTTGGAAAACAGCAATCTATTAAAAGAGTTCTTTATTAAGCAAACTGCTTTGGATAAATTTGAACTTGATGTCGTTTCAGAAAGAAAATTTCCAAATTATGTATTAGAAGAATTAGAAAAAACAGTAAATCAATATCTAAAACAAAAAAATCATATTATCATAAACTATAAAGAGCAAATAGAGAAGCCTGAAACAGGGAAACTCAAACACTTTTATTCTCAATTAAATATAAAGGACGGAGATGAATAAAAGCTTACAACTTATAAGTATAATAACAGCAAATTACAATGGAGAAAAATTTATTGCTCAAACAATAGAGTCGGTATTAAATCAGAGCTATCAAAATTGGGAAATGATTATTATAGATGATTGTTCTAATGATAAGAGTATTGAAATTATAAAAAAATATCAATTACTAGATTCTCGTATTAAATTAATTGCTCTAGAAAAGAATTCTGGTGCAGCTGTTGCCCGTAATTATGGCATAGATAAAGTAAAAGGAGATTTTATAGCATTTCTAGATGGAGATGATTTATGGAAAGAGGATAAGCTAGAAAAACAGATTACTTTTATGGAAAAAAATAACTATCCATTTACATTTTCTGCTTATGATATAATTTCAGAAAAAAATAGAAAAATAACTACTTTTAATCCTCCAAAAAAAGTTAACTACAATGATTTACTAAAAACATGTTCAATAGGGTGTTTAACTGTTATTTATAATGTTAAATATTTTGGTAAAATGTATATGCCAAATATATTAAAAGGACAAGATTACTGTCTTTGGCTCAATTTACTTAAAAAAGTAGATTATGCCTACTCTTTTCCTGAACCTCTTACTAAATATAGAATATTACAAAATTCTATTTCGAGAAATAAATTTAAAAAGGCTTATTATCAATGGTATATTTATCAAAAAGTTGAAAAATTAAATTTTTTTAAATCTGTATATTATTTTACGCATTATGCGTTTTATGGTTACATAAAAAATAAAAAAATTTTATAAGATAAACAAATATATATAATCCAATAATTATTAATTATTTCTAAGAGTTTTTATAGTAAACTCTTGAAATATCGTAAATAAAAAAGGATTCTTTGTGAAAAAAACGGCAATTAATATTCTCTCATTGTCTCTAACTGGTCTAATACTTATGGCATGTGCTGGAGACTCACAAGAAAAAATGCCCTCTATAGGAAAAGTAATTGATGATTATATTGCAGGAGCTCTTGTCTGTGCAGATGTAAATCGTAATAATTTAGCAGATGATGGTATTGAGAACTGTGTAGAGAGTGATGAACAGGGAGGCTTTAAATTCTCAAGACACAGAGTAGAACCTTTAGTCGTAACAGGAGGGGTCGATATTGGTACAGGAAAACCATTTAAAGGAATATTAATTGCACCCCCTGAAAGTAGAGTGGTTAACCCTTTAACCACTCTTGTTGCCAGTGTACAAAAAGAACAAGATATGAATTTAAAAGAAGCCGAAAAAATTGTAAAAGAGAAACTCGGACTGACTTCTACAAATATTGAATTAACTAGTTTTGACCCTCTTGCAGAACTTCAATTTGGAACAGATGATAAAACAAAAAAAATAGCAAAAGAGGTCTTAGCTCAACAGACAAATGTTCAAATTATTTTAGCTGTTACAACGACAACCATCGTTTCTGCCAATCCAAATAATTTACAAGAAAATGAAGTCACCATAGAAGCTTCAAAACAAATTGCAAAATTAATGTTAAGACCTAATGATGGTACAACCCCTATCTCACCAATTAATTCAAAAGAATCAATTGAAACAATCATAACAGAAGTAGCAAAAGAGACATTTATTACTCCTCAAGGAGAAAATAACGATGCATTGAATGCTGTAAATACTGTGGCAACTGTCGTAGCACAACAGACTCAAGAGACAACACAAAAGGTTGTAAATAATATTGAAACAGTTCAATTAACTACAAATGATAATGCTCTAACTGCCATAAAAGAATCCAATGCAGGTATTTTACTCGTTACAGATGAAGACAACAAGGAGAGTATTAAAAATATTATTAAAGAGAGTATCATAACAGGAGATACAGCTATTTTAGAAAATATTAATATTGCTACAGAAATTGAAAATAGTATCGATAGCCTTATTGAACGTCCTATCATAAAGAATCGTAGAGATGATGAAACAGAAATTCGTCCGACAGGTGGTCAAGGAGGAACAAATTAATCTAATAAATAGTATCATTTAAAATGATATTTTTCTTAAAAATTTTTGAATATGAAGAAGAGGAAAAAACTGATTTTAAAGCTTTAATATGTCCACGATGATGTGTATCTGTACCAATAAAATCAACTAAACCATTAGAAATTAACTTTTTTACTATTTTAGTTATATCTGAAGAGTAGTAGTTTACAACAGAAGGAAGATTTATCTGAAAGAGTACACCCATCTCTTTTAATTTTTTATACTTTTCTAGAGAGGAATGAAAATAAATATATCGCTCAGGATGAGCCAATACAGGAGTATATCCTGCCAATTTTATATCGTAAATAAGTGTTTCTAAATCGTTATGTTCTGTAAAATAAGAGAGTTCAAAAAGAAGATAACGATTATTGCCAAAACTTAAAATATCTCTCTCTTTTAATAAGAATTCAAAATGTTCATCTGCATAATACTCTGCAGCAACTTTAATCTCTATATCAATTTTCCTACGTAACAACTCTTCTCTTAAAAAATTATATCCTTCTAAAATAGACTCTGAAGAGTTTGGAAACATATCACTAATATGTGGAGTTGTAATTAATTTAGTATAATTCATTTTCTTTAAAGAGAGAATTAACTCTATAGAACGCTCGATATTCTTTGCACCATCATCGATAGAAGGAATAAGATGAGAATGAATATCTGTAGATAATAGATTCTTCTTTTGATGAAATAGACAAGATAAAAATGACATTATATCTCCTTTTTATTGGAGTTATCTCCATAGCCATAGCCATAGCCATAACCATAACCATAACCACTATCTTTTTTTATTTTTACCTGATTAAAGATAATGCCTGTAGACTTAATATTTTTTTCTTCTTTAATTTCATTAAACTTCTCTAAAAATGCTTTTTCTGCAATATTGGCTTTAAGAATTAATAAGAAAATATCACTATACTGTATTAACATATTAGCATCAATAACTGCACCAATAGGTGGTGTATCAAAGACAATATAATCATACTGTTTCATAAGTTCATTCATCATTGTATTAAATTTATCACTCATTAAAAGTTCTGATGGATTAGGAGGTACGGTTCCAGCTGCTAAAAAATCTAAATTTTTACCGATAGGTTGAATAAGCTCAAAAAGTTCTAAATTATCTACTAAATATTGTGTTACTCCAAGTTTATTACTTCGTTCTACTTCTTTAAAAAGTCGTGGCTTTCTTAAATCTAAATCTATCATCAAAACCCGTTTACCTGTTTGAGCAATAATATTTCCCAATCCTGCAACAACTGTTGTTTTTCCTTCTCCTGCTGTAATAGATGAAATTAACAGTGTAGTACAGGCCTGTTTTTGAGGTAAAACAAACTGAAGATTTGTTCGAATGTGCCTTAAAGCTTCATCAAAGAAGCGTCTGTTTTCTTTAAAGGGAAGTTGTCCATAAATAGGAACATCCGTTAACTCAGAAATCGTTTGTGTATCTCTTATTTTAGTATCAAATATACTTCGTAATGCTGTAATTAAAAGACCAAGAATAAATCCCAATATAAGACCAATTAATACAACTTTTTTCCTATCTGGTTTAATAGGTGAAAGAGGAACAATTGGGTCTTCAATAATCTGTGTATTTGCAACAATTGAAGCTTTAGAAATATCCAATTCCATCTTTTTTTGTAATAAAAAGGTATAAATTTTTTCACTTAAAATAAATTTACGTTTTAGATTTTGAATATTTAACTCTTTTTCAGGAAGTGAACGTAACAATAATGATTTTTTCTTTAAATCATTTTTTAAAACTTTGATGGTAGAGTTAATACTCTTTTCTGTCATAGTAATATTTGAAAAAATTTTCTTTTTAGTCAAAATTTGATTCTTTTCTAACTTTTTAATGCTTGTACGAATATAATCTCTTATCTCCTCTTCAATATTAATAATCTCTTTTTGTACCTGAATAACTTGTGGATGTCCTTCAGTAAAATTAAATCTTAAATTTAACAATAATTTATCTTGTTCATTCAACATTTGAATAAGTAGAGAGAGTTGTTGATTTTTAGTAATTGATTTCCTAATATTTTTAAGCTGTAATTTCATCTCCAATATAGTTAGATTATCACTTCGAAAGAGTTCAATAAGTGACTGTATTGAAGTTATATCTATTCCACTATTTAATAAAGAAACTGTATTCAATTGATTCTCTCGAAGACTTTTCTTAAAGTTATAGAGTTCTGTTAATTGTAATTTTAAGGATTCTAACTCTTGTTCTTTTTCTGTTACCATTGAAAAAAGAACTTGATTCGACTCTTTTGGCATAAAAACATCACTTTTTTGTTGATATTTCTTTAATCTATTACCTTCATGTGTCAAATCTCTCTTTGCATTCTCTATCTCTCTTTTTAAAAACTTTAATGTTTGGCTTAACTCACTTGTTTTTTTCTCTAATGTATAGTCTATAAAACTTTGTGCTATTTTATTTACAATCTCTTTGGCACGTAATGCGACTGTATCTGTATAGGTAATCTTCAGTACATTATCAGAAAGTAAATCTACTTGCATACGTTCTAAGATATGCTTTGAAATCAATGTTTTATCAAAAGCTTTAATGAAATATAGTTCATGCTGAGGCTCTTTCTCTTTTATCACTTTTAATGAAAAAAACTTCTCATTTATTGTAACACCATAAGAGTAATCTTTCGAGAAAGAGAGTTTCTCCACAGTTAAACGAAAATGTTTAGCATCAAGAGGTTCTAATTTAAAATATTTTCCATACCAATGTCTATCCTTAATAGAGAGAGATATAGAAAATTCTGGAAATGAATAAAGCTCATTTTTTTTATAATTTTCTTCTATATAATAGTGTTGAGAAAGTTTTAAATTTTTAATAACAGAATTAATAAATTTCCTAGTTTTAAGTGTAAGCTTTACTGTCTCTATTTCTGAATCATTATTTGATAATTGTGCAAATTCATCAGGAAGAAGAGAAGAGAGTTTAGACATTTGCTGATTAGAAAATACTATACTCACATTACTGGAGTATATAGGTTGTAAAAAATAGGCATAAACAACAGAGAGTAATCCTATAAAAAAAGTTATTAAAATAATAGTTATACTATTTCGTTTAAGATGTAAAAATACTGTTTTAAAATCAATTACTTCTTCATTTTGTTCATTATTCTTCATTCAATCTCCTATTTATTTAAATAATCTATTGTCAAAAATGTTCCCAATACAGTGGAGATTGCTTGCATAATAGGTGAATAGTCATTAATAGCCACCTTTATTGCTTTTGTATTTTTAGGTTCAACATAGACAATACTATTATGTTTCAACATTAAATTATTATTATTTAATGTATCAAAACGATTCAAGTTTAAAGTATGTAATCTATACTTTCCATTATCTTCACTAATAATACGAATACGATTACGAACAGCATGGTCGGTTAATCCACCTGCCTTTGCCAACACTTCAATTACAGAGATGGTATCTCCTTCTATTGGAATAACACCTCGTTTAATAACCTCTCCTAAAACATATACTTTATGATTTTTTATACTTGCTTTAATATAAGGCTTATTTAAAAAGGCTCGATAACGTCTAGTTAAATCCTCATTTAACTCTTTAATTGTTAATCCCTTAACAGGAACACTATTTAAAAGAGGAAGTGTAATTGTCCCATCCTCATAAACCATATAACTATTATCATCTATGGCTACAGAACCAGAATATCGACTATCTTGCATCATAATATTAGATTTTTGATTCATGTTATAAATATCAATTTGCAAAATATCATTAGGAACAACTCTAGATTGATAGGAGATATTTAAATCTTCTGAAATTTGGGGCATATGTTCCAAATTTTCTTTCTCAAAGAGACGATACTCTTTTCCACTACATCCTATAAAAAAGAGTACAAAGAACAACATACTAAGTTTCATGATTTATATCCTTATCAATTTAATTTATATATTTAAAAATAATTTTATTAGTTTTTTTATGTTAAAATTATAAAATAATTATAGTAGTTTTATACTTAAAAAAGTACATTCTCTCATAGATATTAATTTTGACCATAAAGAAAAAAAGCTTCTCTCATTCTATTTAAATGTCTTTTAATATAAGAAGAAGAGAGTCTATCTCGATTCAAATATCTTGAAGTTAAATCTAAATCACTTTTAAGCACAATTCCACCTGTAGGATTTAGATAATTTGCACTATCAGGACTTTTTACAACTGTTCGAATTCCATATGAAAAATCTTTCTTTCCCTTAATTTGCCCAAAAGAAAAAGGTTTTAACGACTTTCGATAACTTAAAGGAAGGGAAACTTCAAAACCTGCATAGGTTTTAATACTATCTTTTAAATAAAAAGATACAGAAGTATCACCAAAGAAACGTTGAAGTTTAAACATTCCTCCACTATCTTGATTCCAATATTTACCATAGGAGAACTCTGTAAAAAGGTCAAGGGGAGCATAAAAATATCGATATGCCCCCATATATATATCATGTCTACTATTCTCTTTTGCACTCTTATTCTTAAAACTTCCAACTTCAATATTAAAACCATGCTCTCCAGAAATAGTTGTAAAATTTAGATGATTTAAGATACCAAAATAGTTACGTTGAAAAAGACCTATAGAAGTGGTATTTAAAAATGTATCATAGTAAATAGTTTTTTCTAATATACTGTTTATTAAATGGCTCTTCAATTTATCTTTATACATCTTAGAAAAAAGATAACCATCATTAAAATTTTTACTATTAAAAAGAGGAATTTCATATCTACTTGAGAAGGTCATTCCCTGAGCTAAATCTATATAAACATTGGTTCGTAATCCAACTAAATAATCAAAAAGACCTACCTCTGTACCAATTGTTGTGGTTAAATCTGGAGAGAGTTCTAAGCGAGGAATGAAAAGAGTACTTTTCTCCTTTTTTGTCATAAATTTTACATTTTTTTTATCAAAAGTTCGTGTAAAATGTAAACTTCTTCTAAAAGAATCTTCTGAACTAACAGAAGGAGTATAAAAATAGTTTCTACAAGACTCTATCTCTCCACTCATCGTCAATGTTTGAATATTATTTTGAAGTAATGTTATAATAAAATGTTTTTTATCTTGATTATTTTCTACAAGTATACCTAAAATAACACCTAAAGCATCCAAATCGTTATGAGTAAAAATATTATTCTCTACTTGAACATAAATACTATTTTCATGCTCTCCTACTTGAATATTTTCAAAACCAATAGAGATTAATCTATTTTTAATTATCTCATATGAATAAGAATCTTGTCTCTTTTGCATATCTTTTCTATTATTTACAAAGGGTCTCTTTTTATTTAAAGATTCTTTTATTCCTCTATTATTTGTAGAAGAATAAGTAAGGGGTATATTTAAATTTACAACGAAACTTGTTTCAGACTCTGTCAAATTTTGAATAATTTTTGCTTCTAAATCAAAATTATTAAACCATTTTTTAGGAGCCTTAAGACGAACTGCCATATGATTCTCTTCTCCATCATCTTCTCCCATTAAAAAGATACCTTCTGTTATCTCTGCTTCTAATCCCCAAAAAAATCCATCCATTCTAGATTTACCTACAGTATTAAGACTGTCACCATATCCTAAAGAAGCTCTCAAAAAACCTATCTCTTTATCTAAAACTATATAACGATTTCCAAATAGACTTAATGCTCCCCCTAAATCTTGCCATCCAATAGCTATATTGGGGAAATTTTGATTTATAGATGGTAATAATAATTTTATATTTCCAGATAAATCACCTAATGTTTTCTGTCCAACCATTAATTTAGCTGTAATCTCTATATTAGGTAGAAATCCTATACCTATTAAAAAATTTTCTTGTTCTTTCATTGAATTACTATAGTTATAATAACGTAGATGGTTATCTTTTTGATTACTATAAAGAAAAGAGAGAGTACCTTCATTAAGTATTTGTGCATTGGGTGTATTAATTACCCCTGTAAAGCCTTGAGGAGTTAATGTAGTGGAGAAATTTTTTGACAATAAAAGTGAACTAAGAAAAATAGACAATAGAATAGCATACATTAATATTCCCTTTATAATAATAAAATTATACAGTAATTATTATTATAAAATAGAATTAATTGTAAAATATTTAATATAAAACATTATATATTGAATTTTATTCAAAAAACATAATTAATGTGGGCATTACTGCCCACAAGAAAAAAAGAGCTTAAAAGTTATTAGTTAAACCCTATCCCTGAAACTTTAATCATCTCAGTGATATGCTCTAGTAGTGGGTCTACGTAGAACATTGAACCTACGGTTACAAATACTGCAAAACCAAGAATAGTTAAGAGTGGCTTTGAAACGTTGTAGTATGTTGTCTCTTGATTTACCAACTCTGTTGGCTCTTTAAGGAACATATATACAATCAACTTTAAGTAGTAGTACGCTGCGATAGCAGAGTTTAGACCCATTACAATTGCTAACCAGAAGTATCCAGCATCAACAGCTGCTGACATAAGGTAGATTTTACCCCAGAATACAGAGAATGGTGGAACACCTGCTAATGAAAGCATAAAGAGTGCCATAACAACTGCACCCATTGGCATTATTTTAATCATTCCTGAGAACTTCTCATAAGGGTGGTCAAAACGTGAATGGTGTACTCTATCTTTATGTCGACTTACCCATAACATTGCAAATGCACCAAGGTTAGTAAACATAAACAGTCCATAGTACAAGAAGATACCAGAGTTTGCTTTAACTGTTGCAAGAGCAACTGCTGCCATTACAAAACCAGCATGAGAGATTGAAGAGTATGCCAACATACGTTTAACATCTTCTTGAACCAGTGCCATAATATTTGCAATGGTCATGGTAATCACAGCCAGCGCTAAAATTGCTGTTTGAACCCAATCGATATGAAGTTCAATAAACATCTCAAAGATTCTCATTGATACAACGAAGGCAGCCAATTTAGGTACAACAGACATATATCCTGCTAGTGGAGATGACGCACCTTCATAAACATCTGGCGCCCATGTATGGAATGGAAAAAGAGAGAGTTTAAAGGCAAATGCTACCAATAAAAGCCCTGCTCCACCCAAGATAAGGAACATTAACCCAGCTTCATCCATTCTGCTCTGAAGTGCAACAGCAATCTGATTTAACTCTAAACTTCCTGAGATTCCATAGAGAACAGCAGAACCCATTGAGAAGAAACCAGCAGCCATCGCACCCATAGTAAAGTACTTAACAGCAGCTTCGAATGAGTTTGCTCTGTTGTGCAGAGCAATTAAAGTATAGAGTGCCAATGATGCTGTCTCTAGACCAATAAAGATAAGAATCAAGTTGTCTGAACTTACCATAAATTGGAATCCTGCAATCATAAACATAAAAAGAGCAAAGAACTCAGGGTATGAGTACTCATGGAATCTTTTTGATGTCAATGCTAAAGGAATAAAGAGCATAGACGCTACCAATATAATCACTTGTGATAAGATAGCAACACCATCAATCAAAAGTACATCAAAGAAACCTTTTTGGTACTCAAGACCAAGAACAGAACCCAAGTCAACCAAAAGAATTAAAATTGTCATCATTACATAAAGAGACTTATCAAGATTCTCTTTTAATAAATCCATGGTTAAAATAAGCAAACCACCACCAATCGCAATAAGCATTGGCATTAATGTTGCCATATGCAGTTCTGCGAAACCAATATTTACAGGCTCTAACATTATTTTGCCTCCTTTTTACTTATGATAATAGCTTCTTTAGTTGACTCCAACTGTGCATGTTCTTCCATCTGAACCAAAAGTGCTTTAACTGAGTTATCAATTGGTCCAAGTACTGGTTTAGGATATACCCCTAACCAAACAACAATTGCTACAAGTGGAAGCAGTGCTGTCAGTTCTCTTCTATCTAAATCTTTAAGATTCTTATTCTTCTCATTTGTAAGTGGTCCAAAGAATGATTTTTTAAAGAGAGCCAACATATAAACAGAACCAATAATAATGGTTGACCCTGCAATGATTGTTCCTATAGCAGATACTTTATAGAATCCAAGAAGAACTAAAAACTCTCCAACAAAACCGATGGTTAATGGTAATCCTACAGATGCCATCAACATTACACCAAAAATGGTTGCATAAACTGGCATAACTGAAGCCAATCCACCAAATTCACTCATAATCTTAGTTCCTCTTCTCTCATAGATAACACCTACGAGCATAAACAACGCTCCAGAAACAATTCCGTGAGACAACATCAAGAAGATAGAACCACCAAGACCTTCGGCATTCATAGCAAATACACCCAACATAATTACACCCATATGTGATACAGAAGAGTAAGCGATTACCTGCTTCATATCTTTTTGAGCAAATGCAATCATTGCTGTATAGACAATCATAATTAATGAAAGAACCATAATAAATGGTGTAAATGACACCGATGCATCAGGTAAAATTGGTAAACTGAATCTTACAAAACCGTAAGTACCCATTTTTAAAAGTACTGCAGCAAGGATAACAGAACCGATAGTTGGTGCTTGTCCGTGAGCGTGTGGTAACCATGTATGGAATGGGAACATTGGAACTTTGATGGCAAAACCAGCAAAGAAAGCCAAGAATAGCCAGAATTGCTGGTCTGTTGTTAAGTTTAATTGATACCAATCTAATAGGTTAAATGACCAAACTCCACCCTCTAAATGATAGAAATATGCCATTGCCAAAAGACCAACCAACATGATTAATGAACCTGCAAAAGTATATAAGAAGAACTTAATTGCTGCATATACTCTTGTTGGTCCTCCCCATGCTCCAATGATATAGAGCATAGGAACCAATGAAAGCTCCCAGAAAAGATAGAAAATAATTGCATCTAAAGCGACAAACACACCCATCATTGTCATCTCTAAGAAAAGTAGAGAGATAATCATGTTTTTCATATTGGCTGTTTTACTCTCATCAAGAAGAATAATTCCAAGAAGCGTAATTAACGCTGCCATAATTACAATGAAAAGTGAAATTCCATCAACACCTAAATTATACGAAATACCAAATTGTGAAATGATTGGCACAAACTCAGTAAACTGCATACCTGCATTTGTATTATCAAAACTTATCCATAACCATATTGCTAAAATAAGCTCTACAGATGCAACAGCAATACCGTAAGCTTTAGCAGAACGCTTATCAACAACAAAACCTAGAATCCCTGCTAATGCAGGAAAAAATATTAATACACTTAATATATGACTCATAACCCCTCCTTAACCAATGAATGCAGATACAACTGCACCCAATACTAATAACAATGCACCAACACCCATCCAGTTAAGATACGATGAAAGGTTACCATTTTGCATACCTCTAGAGACATCTCCTGACTTATAGAATACTTTTGCAATAAAGTCAACCGACCCATCGACAACTGCTTTATCAAATGCCCAGAACTTAGCTGAAGCTATTGTATAAGGCTGAACAATAAACTGGTCATAGAAATGAGGCACATAATATTGATTTGCAACCAATTTATAGAAGAATGATTGTTCAAACTTCTCATTTCTCTTCCAAGCTTTCTCGCCTTTTCCTGCATATTTTTTATACGCAATAAAGATACCTGTTACAGCAAAGACCATAACAAGAGAACCAAGCATCCATGCAATCTCATGTGTATGATGACTCATGTTATACTCTGGAAGATTTCTGGTAATAAACGCTTTGTAGTCGTCCATAAACCAACCAAATGAGATAGCCAAAGCAGCCAAAGGAGCCATTGCTACCAATACATACTTGTACATATCATGTGGGTGGAAACCAAGCGCTTTATAACGCTCTTCACCATGGAAAGAGAAGAATACTTGTCTAAAGCTATAGAATGCTGTCATTCCTGCTGTAACAACTAAAATTCCCCAAATAATAAATGTTCCTTCATTAAATGCTGTCTCGATAATTGCATCTTTTGAGTAGAATCCTGCAAAGATAGGGAGTCCAGCAAGAGCAATAGAAGCGATACCCATATAGATATATGAACCTCTCATCACCTTCTTCATTCCTCCCATCTTAAAGATGTCAAGCTCATCATTCATTGCATGCATTACGTTACCAGCACCCAAGAATAGTAGTGCTTTAAAGAATGCGTGTGCTGCAAGGTGGAAAAGAGCAATCCAGTAAGCACCAAGACCTGCTGCTGCAAACATATAACCAAGCTGTGAAAGTGTTGACAAGGCAACAATTCTCTTAATATCTCGTGCATTTAGTGCCATTGATGCTGCATAGAATGCAACAAACGCACCCATTGAAGCGATAAACATAGATACACCTTGAACTGCTTCAAGAGAGTATAATGGATTGGCTCTAATAACAAGGAAGACCCCTGCTGTTACCATAGTTGCTGCGTGAATCAACGCCGAAACTGGTGTTGGTCCTTCCATCGCATCGGTTAACCATGTATGAAGAGGGAACTGTGCTGATTTACCCATTGCACCAATAAATAGAGCAATTGCAATACTAACTAAAAGTCCATCTGCCAAGTGAGGCATCGCTTCAAATACAACATCATATTGTAGTGAGCCAACATTCCAGTAGATAAGGAAGATTCCAACCAACATACCAAGGTCAGCAATACGGTTCATAATAAACGCTTCGTTTGCTGCCCATGATGGAGAGATTGATGGATTTTCATCAAATGGTCTGTCTGCTTTATGATACCAGAAACCAACCAGTAACCATGAACATACACCAACACCTTCCCAACCAATAAATAGACCAGCAAAGTTATCACTCATTACCAAAATCATCATCGAGAAAACGAATGCTGATAGGTAAGAGAAAAATCTGTTGTATGATTTATCGTGGTCCATATAACCTGTAGAGTAGATATGTACAATAGTAGATACTAAAGATACAACCACCATCATGGTTACAGAGACTTCGTCAACAAGGAAACCAAAAGGAATACTCAAATCCCCTATACTAATCCAATCCATCATGGTTACACGTACGGCACCATGCTCAACAACATGCATTGCCAACATTACAGAGGCGATAAATGTTACACCAATTAATGCAGAAGCCACAATACCCACAAGATGAGTCCTTGGTCTTCTAGCAAAAAATAATCCAGCAAACAGTGACCCAACAAAAGGAGCAAAGAGTGCTATATATACTAAACTTTCCATTCTTACTATCCTTTCATTGAAGAGATTACACTTAAATCTAAAGAACCATACTTTTTGTATAGTAAAATAAGTAATCCTAAACCAACAGCAACTTCACTCGCTGCAACTGCAATAATGAAGAATGCGAACATCTGTCCTGACAAATCTCCATAATAGTTCCCTATCGCTGCAAATGCAACATTTACTGCATTTAACATAATTTCCGTAGCAAAGAAGAGCATCAAAAGATTTTTTCTTCTCAGTACGCCTACAAATCCTATACTAAACAGAATACCTGAAAGTATAAGATAATGACTAATACCTATCTCCATTATTACGCCTCCTCTTTTTTAATCTCTTTGGTAAGCTCTTCATCAGTAGCTTCACACTCTGTTAAAGAGTAATCCATCTTCTTACCAGCTAAAATAATACCTGCAATCATTGCTACAAGTAACATAACAGCAGCAACTTCAAATGGTACAAGATACTTTGTAAATAGAACCATACCAACATGCTCAGCATTCTTAACAGCGTGTCCAAACTCATCTACAGCATATGGGTAGAGTGCTTGAATATTGTCTCCAATAATTGGTGCAGAGAACATTACTACAAAAAGAACAGCCATCAATCCACCCAATAAAAATACCAGTGCTGGATTGCTGTGCTTCTCTTTAATATCTTTTGTTGCATCAAAGAACATCATCGCAAATGCGTAAAGAGCCATTACAGCACCCACATATACAATTAATTGAACAACACCCAAGAAATCTGCTCCCAAAAGGAAGAAGAATCCTGAAATCATTACCATTCCTGCTGCCAATGCACTCATGGCATAAAGAACGTTTTTACTCATCGCCGTAATCAAAAACAATATCGTTGTCGATATAGCAAAGACGTAAAAGGCTATCACTTCATACATTTTTTCTCCTTTTAGTACGCTAATGGCGTTTTTTTGATATTCTCATCAGCATTCGGGCTGATTGCACCAAAGCCTTCATACTCTTGTTGAAGGTTAAGTTGGTCAATAGGTGTCAACATATCTTCAAAGAGTGAGAAACTTGCTCTCTGCTCTGACGCTGTTTCATATCTTTGTCCATGAACAATTGCCAACTCTGGACAAACCTCTGCACAGTATCCACAGAAGATACAACGACCAAAGTTAATGGTATATTCACTTACCTCTTTTCTTTGGTTCTCGTCATACTTTGTCTCCATAGAGATACAATCAGAGATACAAATTTTTTCACAAAGTCCACAACCAATACATCGGTAGTTTCCAGACTCCATTAATCTAAGCATATCATGAATCGCTCTGTATCGTGGAGAGATTGGTAACTTCTCAAATGGATATGATGTGGTATGCATCTGTCCACCAACAAGTGCATTACCCATCTCTCTTAAGGTTACCCAAAGCCCCACAAAAAGCTCTGGTTTAAATGTTCTACTTACTACTTGCTTAAACTGTCCCCATCCTGTTGTAGGAGAGTGTGCTAAGTCAAGTTTTACATAATTTTGTGTTCCAACATTTCTGTTTTTAAATTTTTCTAAACTCATATCTACTCCCTTACACTAACATCATCACGATACCCGTGATAACAACATTTATAACTGCTAGAGGCATCAATACTTTCCAACACAACCACATTAATTGGTCTGGTCTAATGTGTGGCCACGCAGCTCTTACCCATAACATAAAGAAGAATGAGAAAGCAATTTTACCGATAATCATCAACCAACCTGGGAAAATCCAGAAGTCATTGTATCCACCAAGGAAAACAACTGATGCAACAACACCTATGGTAATCATGTTTGCATACTCACCAATAAAGAATAGCCCCCATCTCATACCCGAATACTCTGTTACATATCCAGAGATAATCTCTGCTTCATGCTCAAGAAGGTCAAATGGTGTTCTATTTGTCTCTGCAAATCCTGCAATCAAGAATAGAACAAATGCAACTGGTTGATAAACCACCAACCAGTAATCATTAGTTTGGTAATCATTAAAATCAACAAATGATAAAGAACCAACCATCATAATTGGAGCAAGAATTGAAAGCCCTGTTACAACCTCATACGATAAAAACTGAATAGCTGTTCTAGCTGAACCGATAATACCCCATTTGTTTGCCTGTGCCATACCTGCTAAAAGTGGACCATAAAGACCAGCAGCCATCATACCAAGTACAAATAGAATACCAACATTTACATCAGATGCAATTGATGGTACATAAACATCTACAAATGGAATGGTAAACCCTGGGAAAACAGGAACAGCAGCCAGTGCAATAAATGCTGTTGCTGCTGTAATTACAGGAGCAACGGCAAATATAATCTTATTTGCATGTTGAGGGATAATATCCTCTTTAGTAAAGAGTTTAATACCATCTGCAGCCAACTGTAATAATCCATAAGGACCAACGTGCTGTGGTCCAAGCCTTCTCTGCATAAATGCAAGAATCTTACGCTCTATATAGGTACCAAAACCAGCAAGAGCTGCAATAACTGCCAAAATCAAAATAGCTTTGATAATAACACCAGCAGCACCAACGGTTACAGCATCCTGTACTATAGTTGCATCCATATTTATACCTCCTTAATACTTACTGATGCATATCTTGAACCGTTAAAGAGTCCATAAACATTCTCAGCAGATTTAAAATCTGAAAGTGCAACAATATCGCCTTCCATCTTCTTATCTTCTATAACATCAACAATGATGCTTCCCTCTTCGAATACCACTTCTACTTTTTTACCCAAACTCTCTGCTTTTGCTGAACTAACATAGAGACCAAATGGTTCAAAAATCTGGTGTGCTTTAGCTGTAAAGTCATTAAATTGACGTGGTGGATTACATCGATATACAATATCTCCATCCAACAGTGTATCGTCATAAAACTTATCAACTTTTGGTAAATCTCTCTTCGCTGAAACAACTGATAAAAGATAACCTCTATGCTCATTTCCAGCATTATCATAGTAGTTGTCCAAACTGTCAAACTCAACAGCCTGATACCCTCTATCTGTTGGAAGAAGCTTTGTCCAATCAATGGTCTCTTCTGGTGCAGAGATAACTGCTTTCATCAAATCATTCAACTCATATCCACCATAAGGAAGAGCCACATTGGTTGGTACAACTCTTTTTGAAAGGTTGGTTACTGTTCCCTCTTGCTGGTTAAATGCAGGCATATCTAAATCGCCATCTCCAAGAGCCGAGAGTCTAAAGTCTCCATTCTCATTATAACCAACAGTATAACCCTCTACCTCATCATCAAGGTCACAAATGGTTGCAACACCCAATGCATTAGATTTAGGAGGATTCATCACTACATTAAATCCAGCTGTCATCTCTATAAGTGCGATGAGTTTAGCAAGATTATCAGCTCTATCGTGGTAGTAGTAATCCTCTCCTACCATAAACGTGAATCTCTCTTTTTTCTTCATCATCTTATCAAAGCCCTTCATAAACTTCTTAGAGTCTCCTCCAACCAAGTCAATTAAGCCCTCTGCTCCACCAAGTTCTGCAATATACTCTTTTACCTCTGAAGGTAGTTTATCTTTATCTGCAAACAGCTCAAGAACCAAATAGAGTGTTGCCTCTTCAAGACCAACTTTATGAGTAAACATTGCAACATTCTTTCCAAATGAAGGAATAAGTGTATCCCCAACTGGATGGAAGTATAAACCTGCACCTTTATTCATCTTCTGAACGTTATTGAATGCGTATTTTAACCCTGGGCTATCATTTCTTAACGCTCCACCAACAGAGACAAGAAAATCACTCTTCATTGCATCTTCTGTTGATGAAGTGTACAAAGAGTGACCTGAAGCGTCAGCATAAAGCGTCAAAAACTTTTGGAATGCTCTTACCTCTGGGTTATACAATCGCACACCCATCTTCTCTTTCAATGTCTGAAGCATTAATGCCTCTTCATTGGTAATCATAGAGTTAAATCGGATGGTTTTCGCTTTTTTCAGAGCCTCAACAGCCAATCCAAACGCTTTTTCATCTTTAGTTACACCTCTGTTCTCAAAATCATAACCAAATCGTGCAGAACCATCCAAAGAGACATAGTTCCACTCATTTGTTACACGGTAAATCTTCTCTTCTCTATTCTCTATTGAAGTGGGTTTAACTTCATAATAAATTTGGAATCCATCTGAAGAGTGTGCCGATACGGCAGGAATCTTTGTTAAATCCCATGCATTGGTTGTATAAACAAAATCTTTAGATACCAATGCACCAACAGGACAAACAGCTATACACTCTCCACAATCAGAACAGTCTGTTTCACCAGTACCATTACTTGGAGCAATAATAGATTTTTGAAGCTTATTCCACATAGAGTAAGCATCTTTTGGCATCTCATCTTTCCAAGATTTATCCAACGCTTCACCACCACGTTTTGTGGTCTTAATGGCAGCATCACCTATCATATCTTTACATACGGTTGTACAACGTTCACATACAATACATAAACCTGCATCATAGTGTAACACTGAACTCCAATCGGTTGCCTCTCTTTTCGTATCTTGAATGAAATACGATTGAGAATCAACCTGTAACTCTAGTGTGTAGTTTTGTAACTCACACTCTCCACTTTGGTCACACACACCACACTGAAGTGGGTGGTTAACATCATAGACTTCCATCATCGCTCTACGCTCTGCAAGAATATCTGGGGTGTCAACGGTAATCGCCATGCCCTCTTTAACCTTAGCATTACAAGAATAAACCTGTTTTCCGTCAGCTTCAACAAGACAGATACGACACGCCAGTGTCGGAGAACATCTTGTTAAGTAACAGATTGCAGGAATAAATACATCGTTGGCACGAGCAGCATTAAGGATATATTCACCCTCTTTTGCTTTATACTCAACACCATCAATGGTAATGCTTACCATATTTTCTACTGTTTGTAATTCGCTCATATTAGCTTCCTACTCTTTCTAAATCTACTTTACTAAATCTATAAGAGGATAGCAAAGCCGTACTTAAGCCCATATCAAATGTTGGGTTAAGAGCTATTGTACCCTTTAAAGATGTATCAATCTTAAACACTCTCTCAAATTTTATAGAGTTAACAGTGTAACATATCGTATCGCCATCGCTCAGCTTAGATGCTGTTGCAAACTGTTCAGAGCCTAAAAGATAGGCATCTTTAGTTAAATTATCTGACTTTGCAGTAAATGCAGAGAAGTGTTCTTGTGGATTACAGTTATAAACAACTGTTCCATTAAATCCATTAATCTCCTCAACATCCTCTAAAGTCTCATTAGACTCAACAGCCCTATTCGCTAGAAGATAGCCTCGATGTTCATTTCCATTTGCATCAAAATAGTCACTCAAAGAGTCAAACTCAACTGCGTTAAACCCTTTTTCAATAGGTAGTGCTTTGGTATAATCAATAGTATACTCAGCATTTAATCCTATGCTATTGGCAACATCATTAAGAACATAACCACCATAAGGTAAAACAACATTCATTGCTGTTACCCGTTTTGCCATAGAGGTTAAAGTTCCCTCTTGTTGTGTAAAGCTTGGCATATCTAAATCACCATTACCCAATGCAGATAGAGTGAAATCACCTTTTACATTGTAACCAATGGTTGAACCTTTAATCTCATCATCTAAATCACAAATAAGTGAGATACCCATACCATTTCCAGCAGGAGGAATACAGAGAACATTAAACCCTGCATACTTTTCAAGAAGTGCTACCATTTTAGCAATATTCTTAGCTCTTGGATGTGCATACAAATCAGAACCAACAACCAGAGAGAAACCTACTTTCTTAACCAATGACTTGGCAAGAGCTTCAAGCTCCTCTTCACCAACATTTGATTCAGCTGAAAGATTTCCAATATCCAAATCATCTAAAATAAATCGAATATCTGAAGGGAGTTCAATATCTTTCAATAGGGTCTCTGCTAATAACGCAATCACACCCTCTTCTGACCCAGCTTCATATTTAATAAACTGTGTCACGATATTTTTCATTTCACTATCTTCAATCGGGTGCATATAGGCAACCCTAGCTCTATTCCATTTACTTGCCATATTGATGTGATACTTCACAATAGGAGCATCATCATTAATGCGTGTTCCCATAACAATTACAGCTCTTGATTTTGAAAGCTGTTCTAAAGAACCACCATATAAAGCCTTGCCTGTAACTTCGCTATAAGCTTTCATAAACTTCTGATAAGCTCTTGCCTCGTTAGAGATAAGTCTGTACCCTTTAAGCTCTTTAAGCTTCTGAAGAATCAATGCCTCTTCATTAGAAATCTCATTAGAGAAGAGTATCGTACCTGCATTTTCAAACGCATCAATAGCCAACTTAAATGCTTTCTCATCTTTTTTAACATTTTTATTGTCAAAATCAAAACCATATCGAGAAGCACTACACATAGTTGAGAACTCTGCTGTATTACCAACACGATATATCTCATTATTTTTCATCTCATAAATAACATCATGTCCACCACCACAGTGAGGACAAGTTGATGGAATCTGTGTTAGCTCCCAAGCGTTGGCACTGTATTTAAAACGACTATCAACCAATGCCCCAACAGGACATACAGCTGCGGCCTCGCCGAGTGTTTTATAGTTGGCATCTTGCTTAACATTTTCAATGGTTGAATTGTATCCACCAAATTTTACTTTAAGTGCTTCATCTCCCGTAATCTCTGTAGAGACACGAACACACTTCTCACACATAATACACAACGCAGGGTCATAAGAAACAACACCCCAATTTTGTACAGGACGTGCAGGTTCTTTTGCAGTAAAGCTCTGCTTACTTACACCAAACTCCATCGTCTTATTCTGTAAATCACACTCTCCACTCTTATCACATACACCACACTCTAATGGGTGATTAACGTTATAGAGTTTCATAATACTTTGACGCTCTTTAAAGAGTTCATCGTTATTCGTATTGATAACAGCCCCATCGGTTGCTTTCTCTTGACACGACAAAATCGCCCCATCAACACCCTCAACATCAACAATACACATTCTACACGATGCAATTGGTAATGTCTTGGTTAAGTAACACATGGTTGGAATATAGATGTCATTCTCACGAGCAATCTCTAAAATAGTCTGTCCAAATTTTCCTGAACAGGCTTTCCCATCAATCATAAGATTGATGGTTTTTGGCTCTTGATTTCTATTTCTATTGCTCATTATACTGCCACCATCGATATGTAATAACATCGCATACAACGCTCTGCTTCACTTATCGCCTCTTCTCCAGTAAACCCAAGATTTACCTCACGGTTATTGGTTTTACGCTCATCAACACCAAGTTTTTCACTCTCTTGGCGTGGAATACCTGGCATCCAACCTGTAATCTTCTCGTTCTTATCATAAACTTTCAATCTGGCTAAATGGTCTTCCATAATCTCATCATCAAGAAGGGTGCATTTACCATCATAGATATAACGACTAATTACCGACGCTGCTCTACGTGCTTGACCCACAGCATTTACAATAGTCATTGGACCATATTCACAATCTCCAGCAGCAAAAAGACCTTTTTTCGAGGTCATATAGTCTCTACCATTGGTTGCTATAGAGTTCCAAGATGTCATCTTAATATCCCACTCATCAGGAATAATTTGTAAATCTAATGATTGGGAAACAGCAGGAATTAAATAATCAATATCTATCTCAAAATCCCCACCCTCAATCTTAACCAACTGCGCACGTCCACCATTCGGGTCTGGAACAAGTTCAAACTTGTTAACTTTAAGCTTGGTTAACTTCTCTCCATCATCGAAAATCTCTTCTATTGATGAGTAGAATATAAATTCAACACCCTCTTCAACAGCTTCATGATACTCTTCATAGGTTGTGTTTCTAATAATGGTCTTCTCATCACGACGGTAAAGCATAATAACTTTTTTAGCTCCCTCACGAATAGAACATCTCACAACATCCATCGAAGTAAATCCACCACCAACACAGACCACAGTTTTATCTTTAAGCTCATTAGATGCAGGAGAACCAATACCATATTTATGCCACAAGTTAACCTTATCAAGCATCTCTATCGCACCCCAGTAACCCTGTTTGGTTGGGTCTTCATTTTTCGCACGAACTTTCTTAGATAGTCTTGCTCCAAATCCAAGTAAGGTTGCATCATACTCATCATAAATATCTTTGAGCATCTCTGCTGTAACACGACAGTTATTACTAATCGTAACAGCTTCCATCTCTAATACAAGGTCTATATCTTTATTGTACTTATCAATTGGCATTCGGTACTCTGGAACGCCCACAGCAACCTCTCCACCATTCACAGGCAACTCTTCAAAGATATGCACTTTGATTCCCTCTAATGCCAAGTAGTACGCAGCCGTAAGCCCAGCAGGACCTGCTCCAATAATTGCTACTTTTTTACCATCATTTCTTAATGGTTTTGGCTCAACAGGGTGCAACCAAGGCACTTCATGGTCAGTCTCATAATCTGCACCCAAACGTTTAAGCTCCATAATAGAGATTGGTTCATCAAGGTTCATACGTCTACAAGCATCTTCACATGGATGTGGACATACTCTACCACACGTATGTGCCAATGGCATCGTTTGTCGTGTTGCTGCTAATGAATCGGTAAAGACCATATCTCGTACACCCTCAATATAGGCAGGAATATCAACATGTGCAGGACACATATCGGTACACGGTGCAGTTACTTTGGCAATATATGAGATGTCTGAATTGTAATGGATAGATGGAATTTGAGCATCAATACACAAATCGAACTGCTCTTTATAGTGTTCCATTAAATCCAAAATTGGTTTAGGAACGGTCTTTCCAATTTCACATTTTGATGTTACCATCATCGTTTGTGAAATCTCTTTAAGATGTTCTACATCTTCATGTGACCCTTCGCCACGTGCTATTTTATCGAGTAAATCGTAAAGAATTCTTCCACCCCAACGACCAGGAGCACAACGACCACACGCCTCTGAGTACTCTTGGTACTGAGCTGCGTAGTTTGTTGCTAAAACAACGGCATCTATATCTTCATCAAAGATGGCAACACCATCCCAACCTATAAATGCTTTGCTATCACGTTCACCATGATAGGTTTCAGGAAGTTTAAACCCAGACTCACTCCACTCCTCAGATGGTTTACCACGATTATCGATAAACTCATCCCTCCAAGTAGAGAACAGTAACCTAGACATTACTTACCCTTTTTTTTAGCAGGTGCTTTTTTTAATGGTATCTTCTTTGCAGGTGCTTTTTTTGTAGGAGCTTTTTTAGATGCTGTCTCTTTTGCTTCAGCGTCTGCCTTCGCTTCAGCTTCAGCAATAGCCTTCTTTTCAGCGTCCTCCTTAGCTTTCGCCTCAGCCTCTGCTTTTTCTGCTTCCTCTTTGGCTTTCGCCTCAGCCTCTGCTTTTTCTGCTTCCTCTTTAGCTTTCGCCTC